>CAADIP010000003.1_pt1 | contig 79761 bp, 73 predicted proteins | sample 2381441 | NCBI WGS metagenome assembly CAADIP01 (sample SAMEA5147529, study PRJEB30075) | plant metagenome | biome: Dry deciduous forest; feature: Forest; material: Leaf | place: Madagascar | collected 2017-05 | reverse complement strand
TGGCTCCCGCTGAGCCCGATAAATACCGCCTGACTACCCTGAGCTTGAACTGCTCGTCGTACTTCGCCATGCAAAAACCCCCGAAGGTTGGATTTCGTCCAACTTTCGGGGGTCAGTTCACATTGCCGGGCTTTCTCTTTCCTGCGCAAGGCAGGGGATCAGTCATTGCGGCTGGTCACTTCCAGCAGGTGATAGCCGAACTGGGTCTTGACCGGACCTTGCACGACATTCACGGGGGCGCTGAAGACGACTTCGTCGAATTCACGGACCATCTGGCCGCGGCCGAAGGTGCCCAGGTTGCCGCCGTCGCGGCTGGAGGGGCAACTCGAGTTTTCGCGAGCGACTTGGCCGAAGTCGGCGCCGTTTTCGATGGCGGCCTTCAGTTCGTTGCACTTGGCTTCGGTCGAAACCAGGATGTGGCGGGCGGATGCGGTTGCCATGGCGGGCTCCTTGATAGTCAATCCAGAAGCGTACCGGATTTAGGGAAGGCGTGCCTGCAAGCGCCATGCTAAGGTTGCGCCACCCTACAGCCGCCGCCTGCCATGTCCCCAGATACGCCCCCCGCCGATGTTCCCGTCCGCTATTGGCAGCGTCCCGCGCAGCGGGCGTTCCTGGCCGCGCTGGGCGGCGTATTGCTGGGAGCGCTCGTGTCCTTGGGGCTGTACGCCGTCGTCGCCGGCTTCACGCCGTTCAAGCGCGAATTCGTGTCGGGCATGGGCCTGTTCGGCCTGCCTTTCTTCATGGGCGCGGCCACCGTCTGCCTGAGTCCGCCCGCGGCGCAGGCCCGCTGGGGCTATCGCATCCTGGCGCCCTGGGTGTCGGTGCTGATCGTCTTCCTCGGGCTCGTCATCGTCGCGCTCGAAACCGTCATCTGCCTCGTCATGCTGGCGCCGGTGCTGTTTCCCGCCGCGTCCCTGGGCGGCGTCCTGGCTGGCTGGCTGCTCACGCGCTGGCGCCAGCGTGCGGCGCAGCGCGCCACGCTGGCGCCAGCGTGCGGCGCAGCGCGCCACGCTGGCTTCGGTGCTGCTGCTGCCCATCCTGCTGGGGCCGCTGGAACCGATGGTGGTGCCCACGCAGGTCGAGCACGTCACGGTGTCCGACCGCATCGTCATCGCGGCCGCGCCCGGCACCGTCTGGGCCACGCTGGTGCAGGTGCCCGACATCCGCGACAGCGAATTGCAACCCAGCTTCTCGCATGCCATCGGCTTGCCGCGCCCGCGTGCGGCGCTCATGACCGGGCAGGGCGTGGGCGCGGTGCGCGACCTTTATTGGGAAGACGGCGTGCGCTTCCGCGAGCACGTCACCGCCTGGGAGCCTGGCCGGCTGTTGGCCTACGACGTGGATGTTTCGCCCGCACGCGACACCCTGAAGAAGCTCGACCCGCACGTGGTCATCGGCGACCGCTATTTCGACGTGCTGCGTGGCCGCTATGACCTGCGCGCGCTCCCCGATGGCAGCACCGAGTTGTCCTTGTCCACCACGTACCGCATCAGCACGCGGGTGAACGGCTATGGCAAGTTCTGGGCCGATCGCACGCTGCACGATTTCCATGGCGTGGTGCTGGACCTGCTGCGTGACCGCGTGCAGGCCGGGCCCGTCACGGCGGCGCGGGGCTGAACCTGAGCCCAGGCTTGGTTTTCCATAATTTACCCAATTTGGGTAAAATGGCCAAAACCTCTGATGTGTGGGAGCCCCTCATGGCCAATCCCCTGATGTCGTCCCCCAAGGACAAGCGTCACCTGACCCAGACCCTGCCCAGTGTTTCCGCCTCGAAGATGGTGGGGGCCATGCAGCAGGTCACGAACACCGTCATGACGCACGGCGCGGTGGTGGTCACGCGCCACGACCAGCCCAGCATGGTGCTGCTGTCGGTCGACCGTTATCTCGAACTGGAGCAGGCTGCGGCGCCCAACCTGGATGCCCTGACCCAACGCTTCGACGATCTCTATGCCGGCATGCAGGGCGACGTCGCGGCCCGCGCCATGGAAGACGCCTTCGCATCGAGTCCCGCGCAACTGGGCCAGGCCGCCGTGCATGCGGTGAAGTAAGTGCCGGCACGCATCTTCGTGCTGGCCGGCGTGAACGGCGCGGGCAAGAGCAGCATCGGCGGCGCCGCGCTGGCCAGCCAGCACGTGCCCTATTTCAATCCTGATCTCGCCGCCCGCGACTTGCGGGATGCCAATGCCGGCCTGGATGTCGGCGCGGCCAATGCCCACGCCTGGGAACTGGGCCGCAAGGGCCTGGAGCGGGCGCTGCGTGAAGGCGGCAACTTCGCCTTCGAGACCACGCTGGGCGCCAACACCTTGCCCAACATGCTGATGGCCGGCGCGCGCGAGGGTGCGCAGATCCACGTCTGGTATGCGGGGCTGGCCTCGCCGGAACTGCATCTGCAACGGGTGCGCGAACGCGTGCTGTCAGGCGGCCACGACATTCCCGAAGACAAGATCCGTGCGCGCTACGAAAGCAGCCGCGCCAACCTCATCCGCCTGCTGCCGTGGCTGGCCAGCCTGCGTGTCTATGACAACAGCCGGCAGGCCGACCCCAAGGCGGGCTTGCGGCCCGAGCCGGTGCTGCTGTTGCATTGCGTGCGGGGGCGCATCGCGCAGCATGCCGCCCTGGCGGATGTTCCCCACTGGGCCAAGCCGGTACTGGCTGCCGCCCTCGACCTGCACGGCGCCCTGCATTGAGTGGCGCCGTGCGCGCAGGGGTCAATGCGCCTGCTTGCGCAGCCGCCGCCACCCGATCACCACGCCGCTGACCGACACCACGATGCCGCCCAGGCTGAGCAGCAGGATGACGCCATCGCGCGGGGTGGACCAGGCCAGCAGTTGCGGCGTGTCCCAGCTGTGCAGGAAATAGAACAGCCAGCGGCTGGCGCGCTGCGACGCGGCCAGGCTCGTGGCGATCTCGCCGGTTTGCAGGTCGACATAGACGCGCGTGTGGTCCGGGTCGGCGAAGTCCATGCGCAAGGCGGGCAGCCCGCGCACCAGGCCTCCGTTCATCGCTTCGGCGTGGCGTGCGTAGTAATAGGCGTCGTAGTCCGTCAGTACGGCGTGCGCGGTGACTGGCGCGGCGAACAGCCGCTGCGCGGCGTCCAGCACGGTCTGCGCGTCCCAGTCCTGGAAGACCTGCAGGCCGGAAGCGGATGCGCGGACCAGGCGGGTGCCTGTCCGTGCATCCTGCGCCAGCACATACGGCGTGCCGTCCAGCCAGCGCCATTGCAGTTCGACGGCCTGGAAACCCGAGGCCTGCAGCGTGCCCAGCACCGCCGCGGGCGCCAGCGCATCGGGGGCCGCCCGTCCTGCGCCTTGATACGCGGCCACGTCGGGCCGTCCATGCGCGGGGCCGAACATGCCCAGCGGGTTCATCGACATCAGCCCGCTGAAGATCCACGTGCACACGAACACGCCGAAGACGAGTCCCACGACGTGATGCCAGTGCATCCAGCCCTCGCGGTAGGGCGAGCGCGAGCCTGATTTGTAGCGGCCCTGGAAGCGCCAGCGCCAGATGCCCACGAGCATGCCAGCCAACGCGCTGACGGTGCAAAGGGCCGACAGCCCGATCACGATCCACGACCACACCGGGTCGACCGACTGCGCCCGGAACATGTACAGCCAGTGCAGCCAGGCGCCTGCGTAGTTCCAGCGCTGTTGCCAGAGCGGCGCGTCCATCACCACCTCGCCCGTGGCGGACGAGACGTACAGCGTGGTGGGGGCATCGCCCGCCAGGTCCACGCGATGCAGCGGCCGGTGCGCGTTCAGGCCGCGTGAGTGCGTCCAGCGGTCTTCCTGGAGCTCGCCGGCATGGTGCGCCGTCATGCCGGGGGCGAAAGCGTGTGCCGCTGCCACGGCGGCGGCAGGTGTGACCGCGGGCGGTACGTCGCCTGTACGGGCCGCCCGCGCGGGCAGGCCCGGCGCGCCCCGAACCACGTAGTGCGGCTCGCCGTGCAGCGTCGTCAAGGCCAGGACGGCGCCTGGCGCACGGGCCGCCTCGGCCAGCGCGGGCGGCGCGGCCAGGCAACAGTCCGCCGCCAGCGCGGGCAGGGGCGCCAGCCTTTCGGCGGGCGTGAGCTTGGGATAGCCCACGAACAGCATTACCATGCCGCTCACGAACCACAGCGCCATCAGCAGGCAGCCGGCGATCCCGGTCCAGCGATGCACCAGGAAGACCAGCCGTTTCGCGCGTGCTCCCATGCCGGCCTCAGAAGCGATGGTTCAGCGTCAGCTCGAACCGCCGCCCCGGCCCGTACAGCCACTGCGTGCCCGAGTAATAGGCGGTCGTGAAGTACGCCCGGTCGAACACGTTGTAGCCGCGCGCGGTCAGCGTGGTGTCGGCCGTCATGTCCCAGCGCAGCGCCAGGTCCGTCGTGGCATACGCGGGCAGCTCCAGCGTGTTGGCGTTGTCGGCATAGCGCTTGCCCACGTAGCGCAGGCCGCCCATCGCCGTCCAGCCGGGCTGGAAGTTCCAGCTCAGCCACACATTGGCCAGGCGTTCGGGTACGTTGGTGGGCACATTGCCCTTGCGCGACACCGCCACGCCCCCGGCGCTCTCGGTGAAGTCGTCGTATTGCGCGCGCAGCACGGTGGCGTTGGCTTCCAGCTTCCAGCCTGGGGCGAACGCCAGCGCCAGCGAGGCCTCCAGGCCGCGCGACGACTGCTCGCCCACCTGCACCCGCAGGCTGGGATCGTTCGGGTCGCGTGCCAGCAGGTTGTCCTTGCGGATGTGATACGCCGCCAGCGTCCATTCGCCGCGCTGCCGCCAGAACGACTGTTTCAGGCCGACCTCCACCTGCCTGCCCCTGGACATCTCGAAGACGCTGTTGGCGGGGCTGATCATCAGCAGTCCGCCCACCGGGTCGGCGGCCTCGGAATACTGCGCATACACCGACAGCTCGGGGCTCAGCGCGTAGACCGTGCCAAGCCGCCAGCCGATGTCGGAATAGCTGCGATCCGCGCTGCGCGCATTCGCGATCAGGTCCTGGCGCGTCAGGCGCGCGTGGTCGTAGCGCAGCCCGCCGATGACGGACCAGGCATCGGTCAAGGCCAGGCGGTCTTCGGCGAAGAGCGAGAACTGCTCGACCTCGTTGCGGTAGCGCGGCAGGAAGGGCACGTCGCTGTCGTAGTAGCCAGGATCCGGGTGATAGAGATCCACCGGGCCGGAGTTGCCTGTATAGGTGTTGTTGGTGTGCTTGAAGCGGCTGCGGTTGATGTCGAAGCCCACGGACACCTGGTTGGCCATGCCCGCCAGCCTGCCTTGGAACGCGGCGTCCGCGGTGAGGCCGGTCTGCGCCTGGTCATGGCGGATCTGGGTGTCGCGGCCACGGTCCACCATCGCGGTCGCGGGGTTGTAGGTGTAGGTGTCGGAGTTGCGCCAGTCCCGCTTGCTGTCGATGCGGTACAGCTTGGCGCGCACCGTCGTGGCGTCGGTGGGCGTCCAGGTCGCGGCCAGTTCCGTCCACTGGTCACGAAAGCGGATGAAGGTGTCGCGGACGTCGTAGTTCTTCTCGCGCAAAGCCTCGAGCTGGCGGCCTTCCACCAAGGGCACCCCGAAATAAGCCATCGGCCGCTGGTAGCCCGTGCTGTGGCTGAACTTCAGGCTCAGGTCGGGCGTGGCCTCCCACTGCAAGGCGCCCGAGAACGTCGCGTTCTTGCTGTCGCCGCGGTCCACCCAGCCGTCGCTGCGGTCGCCGCTCAGGTCCAGCCGGTACGACAGCGTGTCGCTGATCGCGCCGCCACTGCCCAGGCCCAGCCGGGCGGTGTCGTCGGTGCCGACGGTGGCTTGCACTTCATTGCGGATGGGGCCGCGCGTGGGCTTCCTGGGCACCACGTTCACCACGCCGCCAATGGTGCCGTCGCCGTAGATCACCGAGGCGGGGCCACGCAGCACGTCGATGCGCTCCACCGACCAGGTGTCGAAGGGAAATGTCACGCCCACGCCACCGTATTGGCGCGTGCCGTCGTACAGCCGCATGACCGACGCCGAGCCCATGAAGCCGCGCGTGGACAGTTCGCTGAAGCCGTTGCCCGGATGCGGCGAGGCGCTGATGCCGCCGGCGCGCGTGATGGCGTCGGTCACGCTGGCGTCGCCACGCGCTTCCAGCGCGTCGCGCGTCAGGATGTCGAGGCTGGCCGGCGTTTCGCGTGGCGTCAGCCCCAGGTTCGTGCCGGCGGCGGCGGGCGCGTCCAGGGTGCCGACGGCATCGCTGGTCACGACGATGGGCGCCAGCGTGGGGGCTTGCTGGGCCTGGGCGGGCAGGGTCGCCAGGGCCAGGGCGAAAGGGGCGAGGGCAAGCGGCGCCATCGCGGCGCGTTGCCCGACGCGGGCGCGGCGCGGGGCCGCACAAGCGTGCAGGGACATGGAAGGTCCTGAATGATGGCAAAGCCAGGCGCATGCCCTTCGCGCCGCGTTCGTGCGGCGAAAAGCTCAGGAGGAAAAGGGCGTGGCCAGGCCTGCGGGATCTGTCGGAAAGGCGCGTGCGTCCTGTGTCAGGACGAACGGCGCCAAGGCGCAGGCATTCAGGCGTTCAGGGGCGGCGCGCGCGCGGGGGCGCGTTGCCAGGCGGGGGCGCCACGCGGCGCGGGTGTCTCGCGCGCGGCGGCCAGCGGCATTGCCGAGGCCGCGCGTGTGGCGACCGGGCTGGGCAGGGTGGTGTCTGGGGGCGTCGCGGGGTGCAGGCACAGCAGGCACTGCGCGGTGCTGGACAGCGACACCAGGCCATCGCCCTGTTCGCCGCCGGTGTCCAGTTCCAGCTGGACCATTTCATGGCCCGTGGGGCCGCACAGTTCCACCCAGACCTTGCGGGCTTCGGGCGACACGCCGCCCGCCAGCACCAGCGAGGGCACCAGCGTCGCGTACAGAAAGGCAAGAAGGACCAGCCAGCACGTGTTGCGCCGTACCGGAAGACTCAAGCGCATGGCGACGAAGGGAAGGAGTGGCGCGGCCGTAAGGCCACGGTTTGGAACTGCGCCGCAGTGTAGCATCGGGGTTCCACCCCAACCCTTGACCTGACGCAGATGTCCAAGCCGCCCCGTCCCGACAGCGCTCCCGACTTCACGCACCGTGGCTGGCAGGTGTGCCTGGACGTCACGCCCGCGCCGTCGGAATCCGACTCCGGCGTCTATCTCTGCACGGCCTGGTACCGGCCCGGCGCAGGGGCGCCGTGGCAGGTCCTGGAGCGCCGGCACCAGAGCCTGCATTTTTCGCTGGAGGCGGCGCGCGAGGGGGCGCAGGCCCGGCTGCGCGCCCGCCTGGAGAAGCTCGCCAGCTAGTCGTTGCGGTTGAGCAGCCGGTAAACGACGCCGCCCAGCACGCCGCCCAACAAGGGGGCGGCCCAGAACAGCCACAACTGGCCCAGCGCGTTCTCACCCGCGAAGACCGCCACCGCCGTCGAGCGCGCCGGGTTCACCGACGTATTGGTCACCGGGATGCTGATCAGGTGGATCAGCGTCAGGGCCAGGCCGATCGCGATCGGCGCGAAGCCGGTCGCGGCATTCCTGTGCGTGGCGCCCATGATGACCAGCAGGAATACCGCGGTCAGCACGACCTCGGCCAGGAACGCCGCGCCCAGCGTGTAGCCGCCCGGGGAAAATGCGCCGTAGCCGTTGGACGCGAAGGCGCCCGCGGCGCCCGGGTCGATGGCGAAGCCGGCCTTGCCGCTGGCCACGCCGTACAGCACCAGCGCCGCGAGCAGGCCGCCGAGCACCTGCGCCACGATATAGGGCAGCAATCCGCTCGACGGGAAGCGTCCGCCGGCCCACAGGCCCAGGCTGACGGCCGGATTAAAGTGCCCGCCCGAGATATGCCCGAGGGCATACGCGCCTGTCAGCACCGTCAGGCCGAAGGCCAGCGCCACGCCCGCATATCCGATGCCGAACGGGTACCCCGCGGCATCCGCCACGTGGGCGGCCAGCACGGCGCTGCCGCAACCGCCCAGTACCAGCCAGAACGTGCCAAGACATTCAGCGACGCATTTCCTTCCCATGTCCATGGGGCAATCCTCCTGGTAGGCCCGGACGGGGTCACCGCCAGGCGTTGAATCAAGTGCTTACAGCGCTGCGATTCTATTGACGGGAGGTAACGCTTTGGAAAACATGTGCAAGCAAATGCTGCGCTGCGGCGGCGGGTGTGGGCAGGGGACCGCCCCGGGGCGCAGCGGCGGTAACGATGTTGCGCGAACGGTGCCCGGCGTGTGCGTGCTTGCGCGGGAACGGCGGATCAGCGGCAGAACCGCGCCACCGCCGACGCATCGCTCACATAGCGGTTGCTGTTGCCCTGCACGGCCTTGATGCGACGGTCGCGCTGGCGTTCCCAGTCGCTGACGGGATAGGTCCTGGCCCAGACGCAGTACAGCTTGCGCTCCTGGGCGCTCATGTTCAGGCGATAGGTCTCGACCATGTAGAAGGTCGAGCGCGCGATGGCGCCACGCGCATGCTGCGGCGGTTGGGCGCGGCGGCCCTTGAAATCCACCACCATCTGGCACTGGCCATACATGGCCGGCTCGCGCTCCCACACGGTGTAGCGGAAGTTGCCTCGGTCGTTGTTCACTTCGCCCACCGCCGGCACCAGGTTGTGGAGATCGCCTTCGGCCTTGCGGAACAACGCGTCCTGCTTGCTGCATTGCTTGCGGCCGCCGTTCTGCCAGCACTGCCGTTGATGGCCGATGGCCCAGGCCGGCACGATGTGTTCCCACTCGATGCGGCCGGCGCGGTTCGCGTCCTTGCGGACCTTGTAGCCGCAGGCCCGCAGGTCGACTTTCTTGTCCGCATAGGGGCAGCCGCAATAGAAGTCCTTGCCGGACGTGCCATAGACACGGGGCATGACCTGCTTGGCACGCTGGAAATCGCGATGGCCTACGTCCTTGGCGCGGGTGACCAGGGCGTCGGCGTGGGAGAGGGGAGAAAGAAGGAAGGCAAGGGGCAGGACAAAAGCAGCACGGTTCATCGCCGGGGAGTGTACACAGCGCGGGAGCCGCCATTGCGGCGCGGTCACCGTAAACGCTGGTTTCCGCGCTACTGCATGAACCACGGCACGTCGAAGTTCGCGCTGCTTTCGCCAAGCGCATAGTAGTTGCACGAGTTGTCCTCGTCGGGGTCGCGACCGCAGCGGTTGTATTGGGTAATCGTCCGGACTTCGGCAATCTCCCAGGGTTCTCCATCGGCTTTGCGCGTCAGCACATATTTGAATGCGGCGCCGGCCTGCTTGGCTTCCTTCTCGTAGTCTGTCATCTGATGGCCCGGCGTGGGTGGTGTGCTGTTACGCACCTGGGCAAAAACGATGGCACGCGTCTCAGAAGGATGCTGCACCTTGCCGATCTCCCGGTCGAACGTGGTCTGCTCACAGCGCGGGGCGAGGAAGCTGGAAATCATGGGCCCGGCCAGCGTGCGGGTGCCGGAGGCGACCTCCTTGTAGATGGCATTCGTTTCCTTGCAAGTCACGGCATTCAGACGGAATTGCTCGTCGCGTAATCTCCACCACGACTTGACGGCATTCTCCGGCGTGTCCTGCACGACTTCGATTGGCTGTGTGGCGGCCTGCATGCGCGTCCAGGGCGTTTCTTCCTTCTGGCAGCCGGCCAGGACCAATGCTGCCAGCGTGGCGGCAGCAATGGCTGTCCGAGTGGGGGGCGTCTTCTTCAAGCGAGACTCCGTGTCGGTTGACGAAGCTGTTCGGGCCGTTCTTTGCAAGCGAGCGTGCGGTGGGCCTACAGCTCACCCACCTTGAACATCCCCACCCTGCCATCGGGAAGAATCCGCGCAGGCACGCCCTTGATGTCGAACAGCGTCATCAACCAGCTGGTGTCACGCGCATCCTTCGTGCACGACGACGCGGCCTTCGCGGGCGCCTCCTTGCGCAGGATGGCCGCCTTCCAGGCCGAGGTGGCATCGGCGCTGCACCAGATATCCCGGGCCAGCGCCATGGGGCCGGGCTGGTTGTGCTGCAGCGAGGTCGGGAAGACGTAGACCTTGGTGTTCACCGCGCTGGCGTCCAGCTCCTGCTCCAGCTTGCGGCAATACGGGCAGTCGTAGGCCGTGACCAGGATGGCGCCCTTGCCGCCCTGGCCGTATTGATAGGGGATGGCACGGCCGGTGTCGATGCGCGACGCCATGTCGCGCCGCAGCGCCTGCACTTGCGCGGCAGGCAAGGGATTGCCGCTGGCGACGTCGAGCCAGCCGCTGCCGCCGTTCTTCATCTTCGTGATCTTGGCGTCGGTGAAGAGGGGCGCGTATTTACCGGCCGGATCGACGATCGCATAGATGCCGGGCACCACGGTCTGGCGCGCGACGCGGCCCTTGGCCATGTTGCCATAGGGCCCTTTCTTGAAGGCTGCCAGCACCTGGCTTTCATCGGAAGAGGCGCGCAGCGCGGGCCAGGCTTGTGCGTGGACGGCGGGCGCCCACAGGCCCGCGGACAGGATGACCAGAATGGCGCCCATGATGAATCCCGCCCACCGCTCGTGCTGCTGCATGCCTTCCTCTCCAGCTGGTTGTCGATCGGTGGGAATCATAGCGACGGCGCTGGCGGGGCGCGGCAAATGTAGTGAGCTGTTACGACATTCCCGTGGGTGCGCCCCTTGTCGCCCGTTGTCCTTAAAATCGCGCCTTGTCATGTGGAGAGAGAATTCCATGCCGGCCCTGCTCCGGACGTTTGCCTTGAGGGCGGTCCTTGCCGCCTCCTGCCTTGCCGGTACGCCCGTGTCCGCCAGCGGCGGCCAGGTCCTGTTGCCCCTGTCGCCCGAGCCCGGCGTTTCCGCGCGGATCGAGAAACAAGGCCCGGACTATGTGTTGATCCAGCCGGACGGGGCCCGCCTGCCGCTCCTGTCGGAGGACGACGTCGAGGAGGGCGCGGGGCCGGACTTCGATGCGCTGGATTACGACTTCGACGGCCATTCGGACGTCTCGCTCAGCCTGCGCGCGGGCATGGTCAACCTTGCGTACGTCATCTGGCGCTACGACCCGGGCGCCAAGGCCTATGTGCCGTTCGAGGTGCCCGAGTCCCTCCAGGAACGGCAGAACTGCAAGGGACTCTGGCACGTGGAGCGCCTGGTCGAGCGCAGGACGCTGCGCAGCAGTTGCCGGGGCGGGCCGCGCTGGCATGCCGACCTCCTGCGGGTCGAGCCCGACGGCGTGATGTGGCTGGCTGGCCAGACGCGCGAGCCAGAGGAAACGTTCCAGTGGCCTTATTTCGGCAAGCCCGCGCTAGGCGTCATGTACGACCGGCAGGGCACGGTGCTGTCCGAGGCCGTCCTGCCATCCGGGGACGGCGGTGCGCCGGCGCAGTGGGAGGTGCCGGTGCCGCGCCTTGCGCTCTATTCGGCGCCCGATGAACAGGCCGTCACGAAAGGCTACCTGGTCGAAGGGGACAGGACCTCCGTGCTCGCGTTTCGGGGAGATGCGTGGATGCAGATCGGCTATGAAGGCAAGGCCGGCCGGATCGTGCGCTGGGTGTCACTGAAGGACGCCTACGACCTGGCGCGCCGCTACGACGCGTCGGCCGCGCCCTCGGCGCCCCTCGCGCTTTGGGCGATGGACTATCGCGACGTCGTCGACGATCCCGACTATTACCGCAACCTTTTCACGCTGTCGCTGGATCACAAGGGCGAGTCGGACATCGACATCCACGGCGGCGAGATCCACCTGATATTCACCGGCGCGGACGGCGCCAGCACCGTGCACAAGCTCTATGACCTCTCCACCCTTTCCCTGAAGCCCGGGGAAACGCGCACGCTGGACGACAACCCCATCGAAAGGCATGGCGAGGGTTATGTCATTTTCCATGCCAACGAGGCGGGCGAGGCGTATGTGCCCTTTTTCCCGCCAGGGCTCGCGCCCGGGCGTTACCGCATCCGGCCCGTGCTGACCGCGCCCAGCCTGCCCGGCCCGGTCTATGCCCGGGACCCCATCGAGATCGATTATCCGCCTCGGCTGCCCGGGACCTCCGAATGACTGCCACGCCCATCCCCTACCGGCGCTATCTTGCCGGCCTCGTCCTGTCGTGCCTGCTGGCCGCCTGGCTTGCGCTGCTGGGCGTGGTCGCGGTCACCACCCCCAACCTTGGCTGGGGCGCCGTCGCGCTGATCACGGGCGCGATCTGGGTGGGCGTGCCGCTCGCCATCCTCCTGCTGATCGCCTGGGCCGTCTACCTGGCGCGCGACCGCGGCCGGACGCCAGGCCGCATCCATGCACTGCTGTTCCTGCCCACCCTGGCGGCGCTGTCCATCGTGCCGCTTGCCGACGCCCTGCAACGCAGCCGGCATAGCCAGTTCGACGCCGCCCACGGCCCCATCGCGGAGACGCACATCAATCTGGCCGGGGTCGATCTGTGGCTGGACACGCGGCCCTATGCCAGCACGTCTTCCGGCGGCGGGCCGTCCCTGCCGATGTCGCCGCGGGAGCCGGGACGGTTCAGCACCTTCACGCGCTATCCCGACCCGGCCTTCATCGCGTCGGGCGAGTTCCCCTATGACGGCGCGCGCCTGAAGGACGGCATCGACCGCTACACGTATCGGTCAGCGGGCGGCGCGCCTGGCGACTCGCTGCCACTGGCCCGCCGCCCCGTCCCGGACCTGGCGCCGCTGGTCCCGATCCTGGGCCGGCAGGAAACGCCCCGGCTGGCGTACCTGTATTTCCACTATCCGGACCGCGTGGATGCCGTGCCCGTGCTGCGGCACTTGTCGGGCATGACGGAACAGATCCTGGAGGAGAAGCGGGTGCAGGGGCTGGTGCTGTTCATGGCACAGGCGTATGCCGGCAGCGCCATCGCCAGGCTGGAAATCAATGGCCAGACATTGGACCTTGGCGAACGCGCCATCCCGCCGCAGCCGCCGCTTCCGGCAGCGTGCCGGGACTATCCCCGGCGCCTGGGCGGCGCCTTCGTCGACCTCGACCAGCCACTTTCGCTGCGCTGGCAGACCGTGGACGCTCCGGACGCCTGGCAGACGGCGTCATTGCGCGTGCCCGATTTCCGGGACCCCGCCCCCGTGCGTGGGCAGTCGACCCTGCAACGCGTGATGCTTTATTTCCTGCCGGACGGGACCGTCGCGGGTGAGCGTTTCGTGCAGGTCGATGAAACCCGTGAAAGGCGCGCGCTCAGGGCCACCGGCATGCCGCCAGGCGCCGGTCCGCATGCGGCTTGCGGCAGCGCGTATTCGGGCTACAACCCGGAAACGGTGAGATTGCTGGAGTAGGGAGCCAGGGCTGGGGGCGCGGGCGTCCGGAAGGGTGTGGGCAAGGTTGACGCGGTCCAGGCCGCCGGTGTGGTTCGGTGCCAAAGCCTGTGCTACGGTTGGCGCGTTACAGTCCCATTTTTCTTGGGAGACAAGGTGCCATGCTTTCGACGTTGGTATATCGCAGCCGCGCCAGCGCGCAGCTGACCGAAGAAGGTATTCACCAACTGCTGGGTGCCGCCCGATTGCGCAACAAGTCGATCGGGATCACCGGAATCCTGCTTTTCGATGGCATCCATTTCGTTCAATTGCTCGAGGGTCCCGAGCGCGCGCTGGACGGGCTGTTCGACGTCATCCGGCAGGATGACCGGCATCGCCATGTGGTGCAGCTCCTGCGCGATGACGCGCCGGGGCGCCGCTTCGAGGGGGATGAGATGGTCATGCTCGACCTCAGGCAGCATGGTCCCGAGGGGGCGCGTGCGGCGATACTGGAGAAAATGTGCGGCGACGTGAATCCGGCGCTCAGCGACGACCGCGTGCTGAAGATACTGCTGCTGCATACACAAGCTGGCGGTTCCGGCCTCATGGCCGAGAGCGACATGGCGTCGGATTGGCATTGCGTCGTGCAGGAAGCCCCCGCAGCCATCGGTGAGCCCCTGTTGCCGGCCCAGCCGTACCAATTCGCCTTGCAGCCCATCGTCGACGCGCTACGGCGGGAAGTCACCTCGTTCGAGTTCCTCCTGCGCAGTGGCACTGGCGGTTCGCCCGAGCAGCTGTTCGCTTCACTCACGCCCGAGCAACGTTATGTGGAAGACCTGGCATCCAAGGCGCTGGCTTTTCAACTGGCCTCCCGATTGAAGATCGGGGACGCCAAGGTGGCCGTCAACCTGTTTCCCATGGCCTTGATCGGCGTGCCGAACGCGGTGGACCGCCTGCTGGATCACATCTCGGCGAGCGGCCTGCGGCCCAGCCAGGTGATCGTGGAGGTGACCGAGCAGGAGGCCATCTCCAGCCTGGATATCTTCGGATCAGCCATCAAGCAGCTCCGGCGGGCGGGTATCGGGGTGGCGATCGATGATTTCGGCGCGGGTTTCGCGGGCCTCTCCCTGCTGGCGGAATTCCAGCCGGACAAGCTGAAGATAGACCGGAAGATCCTCCAGAACATCCATCTGGACGGGGCCCGCCAGGCCATCGTCCGCGCCATCGTCCAGGCGTGTACGGCCATGGGCATCACGCCGGTCGCCGAAGGGGTCGAGACGCTGGAGGAGTTCTGCTGGCTGAATGCCGTGGGCGTGCGGCGCTTCCAAGGGTATCTGTTCGCCAGGCCCGCATTGAATGCCATTCCGGCCATCTGCTGGCCCGAACGTATTCGAGAATCGACAGGGACGTCGTAACGGCGCGCCAGCCAGCCTTGCGGATGCGGGGTTTCAACGTGCCGGGGAGGTTTTAGCTGTCTTAGCCATGAGTGCTACGGGGTGAGGCTGGCGCCGCAATACTGCACCTGAGCACTTTCTCAAAACATACCGTGGCACGGGGTTTGTGCTGGAAATACTTCGGGATTTTTAGAATGGTGCCCGAGGCCGGAATCGAACCGGCACGCCTTGCGGCGGGGGATTTTGAGTCGGTGATTTACAGTGTTTCTACAGGGAAATGGGGCGAATTCTAGCATAGGTTGAAATAGGTAAAACCAATTTCAAATCAGTGGGTTAGCGTATTTTGCCTGAATTGGTGAAAACTGGTCACTGTACCTGTGCTGTACCTAAATTTCGGTACAGTACAAATCCTAGTGATGAGAAATGGCTTGTCTGATCATCTCCGATCAAGTCGACGATAATAGCGGCGTTGATTGTTGGTGGCATCGGTGTAACAAAAGCAATCGGCAAGTGTGTCAACGCTTTGTAGAACGCCGAGAAGAGCATAGGCGTTAAAAGGATTTCCTGCGCCCGTCTCATAGTGGCTGACATAGTTAGCCATGATTGAGGGCACATGATGGTTCTGAAGATCCGCAATCTGTTGTGGTGATAGAACACATCGCCCCGCCGCCTGATAAAGGTAAACAGCCGAGGTAATCGCATCCATGTAGGTAGACAGAGTGCGCTTGTCGCCCCTCGTCGCGTAATCAGGCGGCACTGGAATCTCTAAACGGGTGATGATCTGGCCGAGTTTGTACTCAAGATATTGTCGGACAATTGGTTCGCCGATATCTACCTGTCCTGAGTTTAGATATTGCTCGGCCTGTGCTTTCAAGCGATCCGCCTGCTGTGATGCGACCATTAGTCGTCCTCGGGGCGGCATCCCTTGTAGCTTCTGATGATTCCAATCTTCCGTACCGTTGAGCCGGTCAAAGTATTTTTCAAGGCTCGTATCGTGGCTCAGAATAATGAACTGAAGCCCGCCCGGGAAGCCGTTCGGCGCGCCATAGCGCAGTTTCGTCCGAATCGTGTCCATAAGGCTAAATTGATGCCCGGCATCGAAACTAGAGGTCACATCGTCCAGCACCATGAACCGAGGAATGCCTTGATGTCGGGTTGCAGCTCCCAAAAAAATGGAAGCTGCAACGGCGTTGCGGTAGCTTTCAGACAGAAGTGCGCGGGCGCTTTGATCTTGAAGGCCGAAGAAATCAGCAAGCTTCAACTCTACCTGTTCGCTATTCTGAGCCCGATTCAACGTTGGACGGACGTTTGGACCGCCGCGCACCAGGTTCCCGAAAAGCTCCTGGCAACTGGCTTGAATGTCTGTGATGCGTGCATTGGAGAGTGTGCTTTCCGCTCTTGCGAACCGCCCCGCTACGTCCGTGATGAATGCTTTCCACCGATTGAGCTTTGCGAGCTTCACCCTTTTTGTCGTGAGCGCCGGCAGAGTCTGCTCATATTCGCGTATGGCATCACGGAATTGCTTCGCTTGCCCGAGCGTGCGGGTGAGGGCGACGAGAGATGGCGGCAGACTGGGTGCCAGCTTTGCTATTTCAGCGTTGACTAGTGTCAGTGCGTCGGCCCGCTTCGCCTCAACCGCGGTGAGTGCTTGTTTTGCACGAAGCAGATCAGTTGTCGAAACTGACGACTGACGCGCGGCCAGTGTGAGGATAGGAGCGATGCGATCGGCTTCCGCAATGCCAAGACGTTCTTGATCTTCGAGCTGGCGGAGCTTGTTGACAGCCTCCGCGCTAAGCACTTGCCGGTTCAGCTCTGCGTCGAGCTGGCCGGCCTCGTCGTAGAGAGCGATCCTGCTTTCCAATTGACCTTGAAGCGGCCCGTCACCTGTTTTCTCGCAGACAGGGCAGACCTTTGGATCGTGCCAATCCGCACTGTTCACAATCGCAAGGGCGTCTTTCAGTAAGGAATGCAGACTGGCGGCGCCGACTTTCCGCATGGCTTCGTCGCGTGCTTTCGCCGCCATCACTAGGGTGTCAATTTCGGTAACCTCAGCAGCGGAGACTTGCAAGCTTCCAAGGGCCGTGACATCAGTGTTGAGGCTATCGAGTATCTTGCGAGCAGCGCCGCCTTCTTCCTGATCTACAATTCTTTCAGCCGCATCGAAGTCGAGGTCCATCACCGAGCCATTGGCAAGCAACGGTGCAAAAAGCGAGATGCCTGCAAGTTCCGCTGTCACCTGCTCTTTCAGGGCGCTAGTGTCTCTCATCAGAGCGTTGACCGCGCCGGTAACTGCCTGATAAGCGGCGACAACGCGTTGTTCAATGGCCCCCATTGCACGGTTTGCATTAGCGACTTCAGAGTCGAGCGCGGATAGCCCTAGATCACTGTTGATATTGCGCGTGTTCTTCGCACCGTCAAGAGCCTGCCGGAGCTGGGAATATCGACTCATGCCTATAAGCGAAGCGAATGAACGTCCGCGCTCCAACGCCGAACAGTCCACAAGGGACGCAAAGCGCGGGTAATCAATCAAGACGAAGTCCTCGCGAAGATCAGCGAGGAAATTCTCCGGATCGGCGTGGCCAGAAGGAGACGTGACAATGCGTTCGTCCGCCGCCGTACGAGTGACAGTGATCGACACCTCAGGAGTGCCGTCGTCGCTCTGGAAAACCAGGGCTACTGTCGCTTGTTGCGTCGGATGGAACTTGTTGACAATGTAGCGGCCGCCCTGTTCGGCATCCAGCATCTCTTCGAGCCGTGGCACTGTGCCGTGGATGGCGAAATGTAGCGCTTCAAAGATCGAACTTTTGCCAACTCCATTGGGCGCATGGACTGAGTTAACCGCATCGTGTTTGAACTTCAGTACGAGCGGATCGCCGTCATTGTTGACACCACGAAATCCCTCGATTGCGGCCGAGGCAAGAAAATACCGGGTCATGTCGTTGATCCCTCCGGCAGTCCCTCGAGCGCGGCGAGGACCGCCATGTTGAACTCCTGAACGGCCTGACGAGTGTTAGCGGCATCACCGTCGCGCAACAGCAGTGCGAGATTGTCAAATAAGACTCTCGCGTAATCGGCATCCACGCGCTCCACGTCTTCCCGAAAACGAGCAAGATTCTCCGAGAGTGACATTGCTAGATCGAAATCCATACGTGTCCTTTTAAATGCCTCTCATGAGGCTATGCCAACCGATACAGTGGTTCACTGCCGGCCTATCGGTAGGCTGACTCTAATCAGAAGTTCCGGTGCCCCAATCGTCGGGAATTCTGCGCTTTCTGATAACGGCGTTTGGCGACAAATAAGTTGACCTAGGAATGGCGGATCTTCCTCGAGAAACTATGAGCCTCGCTGTGCGAGTTCAACTGCGTAATGCAAATACCGGCGACAGCCTATCCTGCACTAGCTTCAACCACCTATATTTTCTTCGTCATGACTAAGCTCTTGGGCTTGCCAAGGCACTACGCGGTTGCACAAACTCTTCGAAGTCAATGTCCCCGTTGATGAACCGTTGAGCATGTTCTTCATCTGCTGCACTGAGCGAGAACCCCTGCAAACCGACTGATGCGCGTGCGTAATTGACGGCCACTACACGCCGGTCGCGCTCGGCACCGGATATCGTTTTAGTTAGTTCCGTTTCGTGCGAACCCATCTTAGCCATGGTTATCTCCCGTGCTTTGGGTAACGTTATTTTACAAGGTGTGGGATTTTTTTGGTGATTTGTAGGGAAAACCAGAAAATAAGGTTTCACGCAGAAATTGTCTTATTTTTGTGGTTATCAATAGGTTTTTCCGATTGACGGCAGTATTGGCTGCCGACCGTGAGGGCACTTCCCAAAGAGGCTTTGCCTCTCTAGACTCTCCACCCTCGCCGGCGGGAACCTTGGGGGCAGGGGTTACGGGCCGATGGCCCAAACACCTCCCCCGGGCGCAGCGTGTGGGCACTCCTGCCGCGTCAAGGGGCCGCGTCCTCGCTCGGAGGGCTGCGGGCCGCACCAACCCCCTTGACCCGTCATCCGCGCTGTCTATGGCGCAATTCGGCATGCGTGTAGTGATTCTTGCTGGAAGAGGTGTCAAGGGCGGGACCGGAGGCCGCAGCCCGGAGCAACGCGTAGGGAACGGGTGAGGATGCCGGGCGCAGCCTTTACCCTTGACGCATCTGGAGGCCATGCAGCCTGTCGGCAAGGGGTGGGAACAAGGCAAAGCCGCTGGGCCTGCCCTCGCAGCCAGTCCGGCAAGAACGGACGCGGGATGCAACCGAAGAGGTTGCCCAAGCGAAGCGCGGAGATATGCGTGGTGATAAATGAAATGGCCCCGCCGATGGCGAGGCCGATGTGAACGCTACCGGGCGCGTCACTTACCGTTGATTGAGCCGGCCCCCGGTGACCATCATGCCGCTTTGCATATCGCGGCGAGTTGTTTGACGGTTCAGAGCTTGAGTAACCGGGGATGCAGTCCCTTGGCAGTCACCGGGAACATCAGCATCGCGATGAAGAACGGGCCGATGCCAAGCATCAGAGTAAGCATGATCTTGGCAACGACCACCATTGCCCCGGCAGGAATGGCGATGATGAGCGTGGCGGCGTAGATGAAGAGTGAGTTCAGCAGATCGCAAAACACCATGCCAATCTCGTACCAGCGCCGCTTGGCCATTTTGTCGAGCATATCGCCACCGATTTTGAAGCCGTTGCAGACGGCCTTATCGAGCACCTGATAAACCGAGTTGGCCGACGTACCGCTTCCCGACTCTGGAAAGGCGTCAGCGACGCCTGTTTCCAGGCCACGCAATGCCTCGACGACCTATGAGAGGCAAATTGAGGCGCCCATTGCCAAGCCGCCCGACAGCCAACCAAACAGAGGTTTTTGTCAGAGCATTCCCAACTCAATTGCCGGCTTCATGTTTTTGAATGATGGCCGCTATAAACGGAACCGCAGGTAGCGCGTAGTGCCGCGAGTAAATCCTCACGCGTCGAGATGCGCGTAGACAGCAGCCCTTCAATCAAAAGCCCATTCACCTGCGCGGTCAGGGCACGAGTCGTATCCTCATCTGCAAAGCGCCGAATGGTGTCCCGAAGCACTTGCATGGACGCCTCGTTGTAGAAGCGGAATGCCGGACGGCGCAATGCCAAGAAATACAGTTCGTACGACAGCATGGTTTCCTGCCGGTCGCGCGTCAGACGTGTGACGATCAGTTCGGCCAGCATGGTGATCAACGCATCCAACGAGGCAATCTCTGCGCTCCAGGCGTCCATTTCCCTCTGCCGACGCTGTGTGAGGCGTTCAACAGAGGCCATCAGCAGCACTTCCAGATCGCGGAAGTAGTAGGTGGTCGATCCCAGCGGCACGTCCGCCTCGGCGGCCACGGCCCTGTGGCTGACGCCTTGAACGCCTTGGGTCAACATCAGGGACAGCGCCGCATCAACCAGGCGGTCGCGTCGTCCGGGGTCGCCCGCGCCTCGCTTGCCCTGCGCCCTGGTCATGACGACGAGCCCTGCCTGCGGTTGATCAGTATCACGCCGATGACAATCAGGGCAATGCCAGCGAGGTTGACCAGGGTCATGGCCTCGCCGAAGAAGGCCCAGCCGGACAGGATCAGCAGCAAGGTGCCCAGGCCGGTCCAGACGGTATAGGCCACGCTCGCGGGGATCTTCGCCAGCACATGCGAGAACAGGAAAAGCACCAGCACATAGACGCCAAACGACATCAGGCCGGGCCCGATGCGCCGGAAGCCATCCGAATATTTCAGCAACGAGGTCGCACCTGCTTCAGCGAACACCGTCGCCAGCAGCAGCAACCACGTCCGTAGCGTAGGCGATTGCGTCATGCCCAGATCCCCAGCACGGAGATACCCGCCAGGACACAGAGAAAGCCCGCTACGCGGCTGCCGGACAAGGGCAGGCGGAACACCCATCGGTCGATGGCCAGCAAGGCGAGTGCGACCAGCCCCGTCCACACGGCATGCGCTAGCGCCACTGGCATCAAGGTCATTGCGCGCGCCAGCAGCACGGTCGAACCGGCGTAGCACAGCAATGCCAATGCCGTGGGAACGGGTTTTCGGAATCGCGCCGAGCCTTTGAGGGCCAAGGTGCCCAGGGTGCTGCACAGAGCACCTAGAACGAGCGTAGGTACAGCCACATTGCCTCCCAGGACAATAAGTGTACAAGTGTACACAAATGGCCGTGGGAGAGCGGTCTCATAGGTCAGTTTGTACAAGCCACCCAGCTCCCGCCTATTGCGGCCGTCGCAGCAAAAGCGCGTCTGTCGGGGTCGCCGGCTTGGGTCGAGGTCCGCTTGGTGGGTCTGACTTCCTTGAGGTATCGATTCAGTGCCGCCTCGACCGTCATGCGTTCCGCCGGCGCGCGTTGGATGTGCACGCCGCGTACCCTCTCGTTTAGGTATGGCGCGCCCAGCCCTCGGCGTCCCGCTTGGATTTGTGCCGCGAGCACTTCCAGGCTGTTGATTTCTGGGAAGTTTTTGAATGGTGCCCGAGGCCGAAATCGAACCGGCACGCCTTGCGGCGGGGATTTTGAGTCCCGCCAGCGTTTCTAGGCGTGGCGGGTATCTCCGGGTGATTCGTTCCGCATATTTTGCACTTATCCCCACTGGGGGCAGAGCGTAAAGCGGAACGCAGTCTAGGGCACTGGTTTAAGCACCGCGGCCCGGGTTCGGTAGTGTCTTCAGGTGAGGTCAACGCTGCTGTGCTGCAGAAGCTTGCTGGCCGCCTCGTCGCTTTCCGACAGCTCGCCGGCCCGCTTGCTCATGTCCCGCAGATACATCGCACGGATTGCTGCGGCTACCCGAGGAGGCCCAAGAGCCCGAGGAAGGCACCAAAGTCCCGCCCTTGGTTGCTCGACAGCACACCGGGGACGTTCTCCGATACCAGCCAGCGGGGGCGATATCGGCTACGGCGATATTGGTGAACGCCTCGGCCAGGCTGGCGCGCTTGGATTGGCCTGTGATTCTGCAGACTCCAAGATGAGTCCAGGCTGGCGCGTAAGCTCGGCCGGGGCGAGATACTCGGGAATAGGTCGGCGTCGAGCCATCAGCGCTTGGGGATCGTGGCGCAGTGCAATCCACGAAGGCTTTAGACGTTCGTCGCCGAATAAGTTGCGGCTGATCCGCAAAAAATTAGTGGTTGTTTCTTCATCGCGTCTTGGTTTGCGATCCTGGACGCGATAGACGATGTGCCAATTGGGCGTCGTCGTAGGATGCGAGAAATGTCTAGGTATGAAAGGTATGGCTGCGCTTGTTAACTGCTAATATCTGTTTGACGCAAATACCGAGACTTGTATGGATTCCGCATACTGCACATCTGTTAACCGGGTTTATGACGCGGCTGAGTTTGCGCGATTGGCACCCCATGCTCTTGAGCAGAACCGTCGAGCGCTGCGATGTAATAGTTGCGGCGCTGAAGCTTTTTTTAGGAGCGCGTCGACTTCGGGACGTGGACCTTGTTTTGGCGCTCGCCCGCATGTGCCTGACTGCCCCGAAGCCACAGTGGATGCGGGTACTTGGGGAATAGGTGGAACTGATGTAACTGAACCTATTTTCAATGATGCGGGGCAGATCATCATTGATCTACCGCGTCCCGACCGTGAGCCCGGCGAGGCTGATGTTGGTGGAGCTGAATATCGCAGACGCGGTGCCGGCCGGTTGTATGGTGGCGATGGCGGAGTAGGCACCAACGCCACTCGTAGGCGCTTGACCACCCTCTTGCGCAGATTGACCACCGAGCCTCATTTTCAATCCTATGACACGGTGATCAGGCCTCCCGACGATCACCCGCCCACCACTGTTCGAGAGTTTTTCGTGCCGTTCGAAAATGCCCGCGTTCGCGCGTTGGGACAATATAAAGGTCTGTGGGGGTTGATTACGGATGCGTCATACGGGACGGAAGGCGCGCTATGGCTGAATACCGGAGATAGAAGCTCGATCAGTTTTGTTGTCTCCGCCGAATTGGTTCCCGATTTTTTGGCGCGCTGGGATCTTGCTGATACGGAATCAATCGCGGGGGCTCAGGCTTTAATTCTTGCTACGCCTCGTCGATCTCAAAACGGCAAACTTTTTGCCCCCATTGGCGACCTGAGGCATGTCGTTCTTGATGTTGCATAACCTCTAGAATGGAATGTCGTCGCCCATATCTGCCAGGTTGGTAGCTGGCGCTGCTGCTGGCTGCTGAAGGGGCTCGCGGCCTTCGCGCGCTGCCTGGTAGGCCCCGGGGTCACCGGCAGTCTCGCTGGTGCTACCACCGTCACCACCACGGCCGCCCAGCATCTGCATTTGGTCCGCGATGATTTCGGTGCTGTAGCGCTCGATGTTTTCCTTGTCGGTCCACTTGCGCGTCTTCAGGCGGCCTTCGACGTAGACCGAGCGGCCCTTCTTCAGGTATTCGCCGGCGATTTCGCGCTGAGATTGTAAAAAGCGGCTCCGGTGCAGCGCTATTCCAAGCTTCGCAACATCCCACGAGCGATTATGGTTTCAGCATGGGTCACAGACCGCTTGCTGGAGGAAGTTGTGATGTCATGGATGACGGTAGTTGGCAAGAGGTCGGGTAATGAATGGCGGTCCCCTCTTAAGGCCGTAGTCCTGGTCGGCGTCTTCGTAATTTCGAGCACCGCCGCTGGCCAGCCTGACCAAGCAAAACACTTGGGGGAGGAGATACTCCCCGCAATACAAGAGTATCTGGTGATCGCACAGCAGTGCGAAACCCTTGGAGCCGCAGACCCTGTAGGTAAGCATGCATGCGCGAGCAAGCTCCATCACGCTGAGAAAGTGCGAGCTCAGGGGTTAGAGCCTGAAGCTGCGAAAGAGCGGATTTTTAAGGGCTGCGCGAAAGTCAGTGGTGCCATGAACGTTGCCATGAAGGCCAAGGAGCAAGGTCAGACCGAGGAAGAGGTTCGATCGGTGTTGAGGTCGCATCCTGATTTGCCGCTAAATGAGCGGGAGGTGGATGTGTTCGTGAGTTTGGCTTTCGATCCCGTTATGCAGCCTAACGATGGGGTTGCCAGGTCCCCGATCTGGTATGCGCATTACGCTGAGAACGTTTGCCGCTACGGGACTCCCATGTCAATCCGAGAGTTGGAGCAACGAGCGCATCGAGCAGCAGAGGGACGCTGAAATGGTCGGGGTCCGCTGTTGGGTGGTGGTCTGCTTTTTCGCGGCGTTCTCGATGCCCCTTGCTCAAGCCAGCCTGGAGCGCAACGACGGCTTCGATGCATGTGCCTATGTGTCCGAGATCGCCAAGCGAGCGATGACGGCTCGACAGGCAGGAGTGCCGCTTGATGAGAACTATCGGCGCTTGTTGGAGTTCACCTCTGGCGGCATGCAGACTTGGATCGACTCGATCCTCGACGAGGCCTACTACATGAAAATTGGCTCTGAGTACATGCAGCAGCGCCTGCCGATCTACTTCGAGAAGCGCTGGCGCCGCTTGTGTGTGGAGGTGTTAGCCACGCCAGACGAACCAGGCGAAGGCGCCGACCCGAGCTAAGCCGCCGCCTAACAAAAAGCCGCCCTGTAGGCGGCTTGGTCAGCGTTCTAGTGATGAAGCCTAGGGAAGCTGCAGGATGAAGTCCTTGTAATCGGCAATCGCCACGAACTCGTTCGGCTGGCATCCGAACATGTTGGAGCAGGATGCGGCAATCTTGATCTGATGCAAGCCATTGCCTACAGGCTCTTTGATCACAGTGAAGGCTAGGGTAGGCATATTCTGCTGCGGCCCATAGGTTTGAATGACTGAGCTCGTCACCGTCTGGAGCCTGTATCCGCTGTTGCGTATCAGCCAAGTCTGGGTTGCCTCCCAGATCTTCGTGCATTGCTGTTCGCTGTCACAGTAGATGGGGGCATGGGCGCGCGCCATGGTTGGTTGGTCAACCTCTGCCGCGCAGCCGGAGACCGCGATCACGGTACAAATAGCGAGCAGAGCTTTCATTAGCATCTCGTTTCGTTTGTCTTATTTAGAATCATAACTGGTCAGGGCTCAGTCGTGCAGTTGCTGAGCAGCCTGCTCCGTACATTCGCCCGCGGCAGGAGCCGGTGGTTGGGGCCGCGAGGGAGTAGGGAGCGTCAGAAACGCAGTCTACTGCGCGTGCATCGGAGTGGAATGTGGTTGGACGGTTCCAGCCGGGGCCGCCACAACCAATAGGACGACCTCATGAAACTTATCCGAGCATCTATCCATGAGTTGACGACCAGGGACGAGCTCAAGGTGGAGTACGCCAGGCTGACCTACCGGACCCGAACTGGCATCGTGGGCCAGTCCCGCCTGCGTGCGCTGACGCTCATCGATAACTACACTAGGGAGTGCTTGGCCATCGATATCGGACAAAACCTGAGGGGGGGCGACGTAGTGACGACGCTGACGCGAGTATGCGAGCAGCGAGGTAAGCCGCGCGTCATCAAGGCAGATAACGGCAGCGAATTCATTTCCAAGGCCATGGACAAATGGGCCAACGAGAACGAGGTGGAAATCGACTTCAGTCGCCCTGGCAAGCCTACCGACAATGCGCAGTGCGAATCCTTCAATGGGCGGTTCCGTCAGGAATGCCTGAACAGCCATTGGTTCTTGTCATTCGCCGACGCCAAGGAGAAAATCGACGCCTGGCGGACGTACTATAACGAGGTTCGTCCCCACTCCGCGCTGAAGTGGCAGGCACCTGCCGAATACGCGCGCCAGCACTTGGCGGAAGGCCAAAATACCAACCTTGAGCCGGAAATCTCCACTTCTGATCCGGACTAATTCGGGGTTAGGGTCACTCCGGACACGTCCAGATGGCCGCAAGCACTTGATTTCATTATGGTGCCCGAGGCCGGAATCGAACCGGCACGCCTTGCGGCGGGGGATTTTGAGTCCCCTGCGTCTACCAATTTCACCACTCGGGCGAGTGGCGCATGAGCCTCTGTGCTGGCGGGGAGCCAGCGCTGCATGCGCGTAGCGAAGTCTGCCATTATAGGCGGTCTTGAAATTCACGCCACTGGCCCCATCTGGCCCCGCAACGGGCGCCGCCACGGATAGCCGCGCCGCCCCTTCGCCAACCCCAACACAGCTAAAGAGACCATGACCGACCAAGCCTCTTCCGCGACCGCCGCGCCTGCCGAAACCCTGGGCTTCCAGGCCGAGGTGAAGCAACTGCTGCACCTGATGATCCACTCGCTCTACAGCAACAAGGAAATCTTCCTGCGCGAGCTGGTGTCGAACGCATCGGACGCCTGCGACAAGCTGCGCTTCGAGTCCATCGACACCCCCGCGCTGCTGGAAGGCGACAGCGAGCTGCGCATCCGCATCGATTTCGACAAGGACGCGCGCACGATCACGCTGTCGGACAACGGCATCGGCCTGTCGCGCGACGAGGCGGTGGCCAACCTGGGCACCATCGCGCGCTCGGGCACCAAGGAGTTCTTCTCGCGCCTGACGGGCGACAAGCAGAAGGACGCGCAGCTCATCGGCCAGTTCGGCGTGGGCTTTTATTCGTCGTTCATCGTGGCCGACAAGGTCACCGTGGTCAGCCGCCGCGCCGGCCTGCCCGCCGACCAGGCGGTGCGCTGGGAGTCCGACGGCCAGGGCGAGTTCAGCGTGGCCCAGGTGGAGAAGGCCGATCGCGGCACGGAAGTGACCTTGCACCTGCGCGCCGACGAGGACGACTTCCTGGACGGCTGGCGCCTGCGCAGCGTGCTGCGCCGCTATTCCGACCATATTTCCCTGCCCATCCAGATGCGCAAGGAAGACTACGACGCCGAGAAATCGGAGCAGGTGAAGACCGACGAATGGGAAAGCGTGAACCAGGCCAATGCCCTGTGGACGCGCAGCAAGTCGGACGTGACCGACGAGCAGTACCGCGAGTTCTACAAGCACGTCTCGCACGACTTCCAGGACCCGGCCGCGTGGACGCACAACCGCGTCGAAGGCCGCAGCGAATACACCCAGCTGTTGTACATCCCCAAGCAGGCCCCCTTCGACATGTGGGATCGCGACGCCCGCCGTGGCGTGAAGCTGTACGTGAAGCGCGTCTTCATCATGGACGACGCCGAGCAGCTGCTGCCGTCTTACCTGCGTTTCGTGCGCGGCGTGATCGACTCCGCCGACCTGCCGCTGAACGTCTCGCGCGAGATCCTGCAGGAAAGCCGCGACGTGCGCGCCATCCGTGAGGGCTCGGCCAAGCGCATCCTGTCGCTGCTGGAAGACCTGGCGGAAAACCGCCAGGACGACTACGCGGCTTTCTGGGCCGAGTTCGGCCAGGTGCTGAAGGAAGGCACGGGCGAAGACCCCGCCAACCAGGAGCGCATCGCCAAGCTGCTGCGCTTCGCGTCGACCAGCACCGAAGGCGGCGCGCAGACGGTCTCGCTGGCCGATTATGTGTCGCGCATGAAGGAAGGCCAGGACAAGATCTACTACGTCACGGCTGATTCCGTGGCCGCGGCGTCGGCCAGCCCGCACCTGGAGATCTTCCGCAAGAAGGGCCTGGAAGTGCTGCTGCTGACCGACCGCGTGGATGAGTGGATGCTGTCGCACCTGCGCGAGTTCGACGGCAAGCAACTGTCCTCGGTCGCCAAGGGCGGGCTGGACCTGGAAAGCCTGGCCGACGACGAGGAAAAGAAGCGCCAGACCGAGGTGGCCGAGCAGTTCAAGCCGCTGGTCGAGCGCCTGCAGGCCGCGCTGGCCGACAAGGTCAAGGAAGTGCGCGTCACGCTGCGCCTGGTCGATTCGCCCGCCTGCGTGGTGGTGGGCGAGCACGAGCTCAGCCCGCACCTGCTGCGCATGCTGAAGAACGCCGGCCAGGAAGCGCCCGAGGTGAAGCCCGTGCTGGAGATCAACCCGGACCACGCCCTGGTGGCGCGGATTCGCGATGCACAGGATGCGGAGTTCGGCGATTGGGCGAACCTGCTGCTGGACCAGGCGCTGCTGGCTGACGGCGCGCAGTTGGCCGATCCGTCGGCGTTCGTGAAGCGGGTGAATGCCTTGCTGCTGGCGCGTTGATCGCAGCGTTTCCCCGGGGCGATCGCCTCGGGGAGACGCAAGGCGCACCTGGATACGCGGTCCTGGCAAGGGACCGCGTATTTTTTTGCCTTCCGCCTAGCTGCGTGTGGTTGCGCGCGAGACGGGCCTTTGCGAGGCGCCGTCGAAGAACAGCTGCCACGCCTGATCGAAATAGGACTGGCGGTGGGCGGGATCCGCGAATTGCGCGTCGCCGAGCATGGTGGCCACCAGCGGACGGATCGAGGTGGCATAGAGCAACTGCTCGGCGATGAAAAAGGGATCTCCCTCGGCCAGCGCGTCGTCCGCCTGTGCTGCCTGGATCAGCGTGGCCAGCCGCTGCATGAACGGGTCGTCGGTGGAGGAGGGGGGCGGGACACCCTTGGCGGGCACGGCCTCGCCCAGCGCCACGCGGTTCAGCGCGACCAGTTGCGGGCGCAGGTTCACCTCCAGCAAGGCTCGGGCGAACTCGCGCAGGCGCGCCAGGGGCGGGCCTGACGGCGGCGTACAGGCGCCGAGCTCGGCAATGATTTCCGTGCGAAGCCTGTCCATCAGCGCGCCGAACAGGGCGCCTTTCGACGCGTAGCGGCGATAGATGGTGTCCTTGCCTGCCTTGCAGGCGTCCGCGACCTGCTCCATGGTGGTCGCCGCATAGCCCTGCGAGGCGAACAGCGCCGCCGCCACATCGAGGATGCGCTGTTCGAGTTGCAGGGCCGCTGCACGGGTGGGGCGTCCGCCCGCCGCCTTGCGGCCCGGCGTCCCGGGTGCGTTGATCGGGGGGGACGCGGGTGCGGGGCGCTGCCCCTGCCTGGTCGTTGCCATGCTTTTCCTGCGAGTGAAATCTTCCATCCTCTATTGTCCGGCAGGAGCGCGGTCGCCGCAAACAATCCAACGGCAGCATCCCGTTATCACTCCTTCCATCGCACCGTCAAGCACTTGCTCGGGCAAAAAAATAACTGGACGATATCGTCCAGTTTGAGCAATCATTGGAATTGAGACGTTTTTTCATTTGCAATGAGGGCGATATGGTTATGGATATCCGGAGGGCTGCGGTTCTTGGGATGCTGTCGGGTTGGCTGGCTGCCGCGGGCGCGCAGCAATCGGTGCCGGTTCTGACGCCCGTGGTGGTGAGCGAGCAGGCGCCTGGCGATGGCGCGGGGGTCTTGCAGCCTGTCTCGGCCTCCGCGACCAAGACCGACAATCCGGTGCTGGAAACTGCGCAGTCGATAACGACGATCCCGCGCGCCCAGCTGGACAGCCAGGGGCCGCAGACCGTCAGCGAGGCGCTGCGCTATACGGCCGGGGTGCTGTCCGACCGTGACAGCAACACGCGCTACGACTCGGTCTTCCTTCGCGGCTTCGGCGCCTTCGGCACGGCGACCCAGTACGTCAGCTTCCTGGATGGATTGAAGTTGCCGCGCGGCCAGGCCTTCGCGCAGACATCCATCGACCCCTATCTGCTGGACCGCATCGATGTGCTGAAAGGGCCTTCCGCGCTGCTGTATGGACAGGTCAGCCCGGGTGGATTGGTAAACCAGCTGAGCCGCCAGCCGGCGGCCCGGCCTGCTCACGAGATCATGATGGAGGGCGGCACGCATGGCCGAGCGCAGGCCGGCGTGCATACGCAGGGAGGGCTGCGTGAAGACGGGGCCCTGCAGTACAGCGTGACGGCGATCGGCCGGCGCGCGGACTCGCGGTATGACGGCGTGAAGGAGGGCCGCTTTGGCGTGGCGCCCTCGCTGAGCTGGCGACCCAGCGCCGCCACTGCGTTGACGGTCTCGGCGTACTACCAGAAGGACCCGGACGGCGGATACTTCAACTCGCTGTACCCGACTTTCCTGGCGGCGCCGGAATATCGGCGCCATCTGGGCCGCAACCGCAATATTGGTGATCCCGCCTTCGACGCCTTCGAGCGCGAGCAGCGGGGCGTGGGCTATCAGCTGTCGCATCGCGTCAGCGCGGCGTTGACCCTGCGGTCCCGGTTCCGATACTCGGATGTCGACGTCGATTTCCAGTCGCTGCAGATGGCGGCGCCCCTCGGCGCCGATGGCCTGATCCCGCGCCATGCCTTGCGTTCCATCGAGGACGTGAGGGGGATCGCGTGGGATAACCAGGCCCAGTTCGATTTCTCGACCGGCACGGTGCGGCATTCGGTGCTCGCGGGTGTGGACTATCAGCGCACTCGCAGCAACTGGCGCTACCTGGCGGGCGGTGCGCCGTCGCTCGACGTCGTCAATCCGAGTTATGGCCAACCCATCGGGCCGCTCACGGCGCTGATCGACAATGGCCAGACCTTGCGGCAGATGGGGGCATACGTCCAGGACCAGCTTGAAATCGGACGCTTGCGGGCGCAGGTAGGAGTGCGCCAGGATTGGGCGCGTCAGGATGACGAGAACCGCCTGACCCTGAGCGGCATGGGGCAATCCAGCGAGGCAACGAGCTACCGGGCGGGGCTGCTTTATCTCTTCGACAATGGCCTGGCGCCCTATGCCAGTTACGCGACGTCGTTCGAACCCACCGCCGGCGTGGACGCCACCGGCGCGGCCTTCGTCCCAAGCGAGGCGAAGCAGTACGAGATCGGCCTGAAATACCAGCCGTCGGGTGTGGACGCCTTGTTCACGATGTCGGCCTTCGATATCCGGCAACGCAACGCGCTGGTGCCCGACCGCTTCGGCTTCAACGTACAGGCTGGCCGTATCCGTTCTCGCGGACTGGAGTTCGAGGCGCGCGGCCAGGTGACCCCGCAGCTGTCCTTGATCGCCGCCCTGACCGTGCTGGACACGGCCGTGACGCGGGCCGCGGTGCCGGCCAATCAGGGCAAGCGCCCGCAAGCCGTGCCCCGCCACTTCGCGTCGGCCTGGGCCGATTACGGGATCGCGTCCGGGGCGCTGGAGGGATTGAAGCTTGGCGCGGGCGTCCGATTCGTCGGCAGCAGCTTTGCCGACAACGCCAATACCGTGAAGGCGGAGGGCTATACGCTGGTCGATGCCGCGCTGCGCTATGACTTCGGCGCACGCAGCGCAAGCTTGAAGGGGCTGGAGGGACGGCTGAACGTGAGCAACCTCTTCGACAAAACGTATTACGCCAGTTGCAGCTCCGACTATTTCTGCCAATACGGCAATGGTCGCCAGGTCGTGGCGGGCCTGCGTTATCGCTGGTGAGCGTGTGATGATGGACAGGCGGCGCTTTTGCGGCGGACTTGCATTGGCGGGATGGAGCGGCAGCAGGGCAACTGCGGCTGGCGGGGCTCGCACGGTCACCGACATGGCGGGGCGCCAGGTGCGGTTGCCGGCCTCGCCCCGTCGCATTGTGCTGCTGGAGGCGCGCGACATGGTCACCCTGTCGCTGTTGCATCCCGACCCCGCGTCCCGGGTCGCGGGCTGGGCCGCCGCGGATCGCGTCGACAGTGCCCTGCTGCAGTCGCGCTTCGAGCGCAACGGCAGGATTCCCGAGGTTGGCAAGCAAACGCCCGAATCAGTGTCGCTGGAGGGCATTCTGAGCCTCGCGCCGGATCTCGTGGTGGCAAGCGACTACATGGCGGCGCAAGGCGATGGCAGCAGCCTGGTGACGCGGCTGACACGCGTGGGCGTGCCGGTGGTGATCGGCGATGCCGCCAACAACAGCGTGCAATTGGCCGCAACGGGGCCGCTGGCCACACTTCATCGATATCTGCGCATGTGGGGAGACATCCTTGATGCCCAGGACCGGGCCACGGCATTCGCCGAGTTCGTGGATGCGCGCCTGGCCAGGCTGGCGCAACGTTTGGAGGGGGTCACGCCGGTCGTGACCTATCTGGAGGTGCAATCCACGCTGGACGATTGCTGCTGGGCTGCCGGTCAGCGTGTCTGGGGGGAGCTGCTTGCCTTGGCGGGCGGACAGACCTTGCCCGGCGTGCGCGCGCCCTGGTTCCAGAAGTTGCAGCCTGATGCCCTGATGACGGCTGCGCACGAGGTCTATATCGCGTCGGGCGGCGCCTGGGTGTCGGGCGGGCGTCCCCCGATCGGGCCCGGCCTGGCGCCGGACGCGGGCCGTGCGGCATTGCGGCGGCTGGCGTCCCGCCCCGGCTTCGCCAACCTTCCCAGCGTCCGTCAGCATCGGGTCCATGGCATCTGGACCGGCTTGATCACCATGGCGCCGCTCAACCTGCTCTTTGTCGAAATCGCGGCCAAATGGCTGCATCCGGGCCGGCTGGCCGACCTCGACCCATCCCGGACCCTCGCCGACATCAACCGCTGGTTTCGCTTCGCGCCGATCGATGGACCGCTGTGGGTGTCGCTAAAGGAATAACCGATGTCCCTGACCTTGCCTACCTCATGCCGGGCCTCGGCCCGCATCGACTTTCCCGCGCTCGACATCTATTTCGCGGACATCCTGGATGCGATCGCGACGCACGACATGACCGTGGTGGATGGCGATGCCGGCTATCGGGTCATATCGGCTTTTGGCCAGGCCTTGTTGCAGAAGGGGCCTGGACAACTGGATATCTCTGTCGAGGCGGCCGACGGGCAATCGCTCAATCGCATGAAGCACGCGCTGGCCGGGCCTATCGGTTTCATTGCGGCGCGCGAACGGCTGGTGATCCGGTGGGTGGGAGACCGCGCGGGGCTGACGTCGCTGGGCGATCTGCGTATCCTGACCGTGGACGCGGTCATGCAACTGACGCCTGGCATGCGCCGCGTCGTCCTGTGTGGCCAGGACCTCGCTCACCTTGATCGCCCCGACCAGATGCACTGTCGACTCATCTTCGCCCCAAAGGGCGAGGCGGCCCCCGCCTGGCCGGCGCTGGACGACCAGGGCCATGTGGTGTGGCCCGGGGGGAAAATGCCGACGCGTGTCTATACCATCCGGCATATCGACGCGAAGCAGGGCAGGTTGACGATAGACTTCGCGCTGCATGCGCAAGCCGGCCCAGCGACAGCCTGGGCGCTGGCCGCCGCGCCCGGCGACCGGGTCGGCGTCGTGGGGCCGGCGGCGGGCGGGCCGAAGCCCGCTGCTTTTTACGTGCTGGCTGGCGACGAGAGCGGGCTGCCCGGTATAGCACGCATCCTGGCGTCCTTGCCGCAAGCGGCGCAAGGCCTGGCCTTCGTCGAAGTGCGGGACAGTGCCGAGACGCTGCCCTTGGCCAGGCCGCCGGGTGTCGCGCTGCATTGGCTATATCGGCAGGCGCACGCGGCGGGCACAACGACGCTGCTGCCGGATGCCATCCGGGGTGTTGCCTGGCCCGCCGACCTGTCTGGCGTGTTCTTCTGGGGAGGCTGCGAACACCGGGCCTTTCGCGACATCCATCGCCATCTGAAACACACGGTCGGACTTTCTTCCGCGCAACAGGTGCTGTATTCGCACTGGCATCGCAGGCTGAGCGAGGAGCAGATCATCGAGGTCGGTGCGTCCGCCTATCTGCCGGAGTAAGTCCGTGGGTCAGCCCACGTACGTGCTTGAAAAAGAAAAGACCCGGCACCGCGACCTTCGCGATGCCGGGCCCGGTTGCCCGCCAGCAAGCCGGTTTATGCCGCCGCCACCTCGGTGGCCGCTTCCGCCGGGGCGCTGTGGCGGATCAGGTGGTCGAACGCGGCCAGCGATGCCTTGGAGCCTTCGCCCATCGCAATGACGATCTGCTTGTAGGGCACGGTCGTCACGTCGCCGGCGGCGAACACGCCCGGCACCGAGGTTTCGCCGCGGGCGTCCACCTCGATCTCGCCGAAGCGGGTCAGGCTCACGCCGCTGTCCTTCAGCCAGGCGCTGTTGGGCACCAGGCCGATCTGGACGAAGACGCCTTCCAGCGCGACGGTCTTGCTCTCGCCCGATGCGCGGTCGGTGTAGACCAGGCCATTCACGCGGCTGCCGTCACCGGTCACTTCGGTGGTCTGGGCCTGGGTGATGATGTCTACGTTGGGCAGGCTGCGCAGCTTGCGCACCAGCACGGCGTCGGCCTTCAGCTCCGGCGCGAACTCCAGCAACGTGACGTGCGAGACGACACCGGCCAGGTCGATGGCGGCTTCGACGCCCGAGTTGCCGCCGCCCACCACGGCCACGCGCTTGCCCTTGAAGAGCGGGCCGTCGCAGTGGGGGCAATAGGCCACGCCCTTGTTGCGATACTGGGCTTCGCCCGGCACGTTCATTTCGCGCCAGCGTGCGCCGGTGGCGATGATGACGGTCTTGCCGCGCAGCGTGGCGCCGCCGGCGAAGCCGATCTCGACGCCTTCGGGCGTGGTCTTCAGGCTTTCGGCGCGCTGCAGGTTCATGATGTCCACGTCGTATTGGCGCACGTGCTCTTCCAGCGCGACGGCCAGCTTCGGGCCTTCGGTTTCCTTGACGGAAATGAAGTTCTCGATGGACATCGTGTCCAGCACCTGGCCACCGAAGCGTTCGGCGGCCACGCCGGTGCGGATGCCCTTGCGGGCGGCATAGATGGCCGCGGCGGCGCCGGCGGGGCCACCGCCCACGACCAGCACGTCGAAGATTTCCTTGGCGTTGAGCTTGGCAGCCTCACGCGAGGCGGCGCCGGTGTCGACCTTGGCCAGGATCTCTTCCAGGCCCATGCGGCCCTGGCCGAAAGGCTCGCCGTTCAGGTAGATGGTGGGCACCGACATGATCTGGCGCTTGTCCACTTCCTCCTGGAACAGCGCGCCGTCGATGGCGACGTGCTTCACGTTGGGGTTCAGCACGGCCATCAGGTTCAGCGCCTGCACGACGTCCGGGCAGTTCTGGCACGACAGCGAGAAATAGGTCTCGAAACTGAGCGGCACGTCCAGGGCGCGGACCTGCTCGATCACGTCCTGGGCGGTCTTCGAGGGATGGCCGCCGGTGTGCAGCAGGGCCAGCACCAGCGAAGTGAATTCGTGGCCCATGGGCAGGCCGGCGAAGCGGATGCCTGCCTCGGCGCCGGGGCGGCCGATGGAGAACGAGGGGCGGCGCACGCCGGTGTCTTCACGGCGCACGACCAGCTTGACCTTGTCGGACAGGCCGTCGATGTCCTGCAGCAGGCCGAGGGTCTCCTGCGACTTCGGGCTGTCGTCCAGGTCGGCGACGATCTCGATGTCTTGGGTGAGACGTTCCAGGTAGGCTTGGAGCTGGGTCTTCAGGCTGGCGTCCAACATGGCTAGATTCCTTTAAATCTGGTGAATATGAGCAGGTTCGGGCGAAAAAAAGCCCGAGCGCCCGCTCGGGCCCCATCAGGGCGCCGCGGAGCCGGCTTTGCCGGTCCGCAGGCGCGCCCCCTTGAGGGGGAGACGCGTGAGCGTCTCGGGGGTGGGTCTTAGATCTTGCCGACCAGGTCCAGCGAGGGCTTCAGCGTTTCGGCGCCTTCGGTCCACTTGGCGGGGCAGACTTCGCCCGGGTGCGAGGCCACGTATTGGGCAGCCTTGACCTTGCGCAGCAGTTCCGATGCGTCACGGCCGATGCCGTTGTCATGGATTTCCAGGACCTTGATCTGGCCTTCGGGGTTGATCACGAAGGTGCCGCGCAGGGCCAGGCCTTCTTCTTCGATCAGCACGCCGAAGTTGCGGGCCAGCAGCTGGGTGGGGTCGCCGACCAGGGGGTACTGGACCTTCTTGATGGCTTCCGAGGTGTCGTGCCAGGCCTTGTGCGAGAAGTGGGTGTCGGTCGACACGCCGTAGATCTCGACGCCCAGCTTCTGGAATTCGGCGTAGTGGTCAGCCAGGTCTTCCAGTTCGGTGGGGCACACGAAAGTGAAGTCAGCGGGGTAGAAGACGACGACAGACCACTTGCCTTTCAGCGACTCGTTGGACACGTCGACGAACTTGCCGTTGTGGTAGGCGGTGGCCTTGAAGGGCAGGACTTGGGTGTTGATCAGGGACATGCGTCAGCTCCTAATTGGCTTGAAAAGATGGGCTAGCGGGTAACCACAAGACGTATCGTACAGAGACTTGTGCAATTATCAAAATTGATTGATTTGATGTGGATAATTGCTTTTGTATATCGGCAGGGTGAAAAAAATGGCCTGGCGCCCTGCAACGTACAACAGGGCCTAGGCTAGTGCCGGGATATGTCAGGCCGGTTGCGGGGGGGCACAACCGGCCGTGCTTTCATTATGGGGACGCAGGCGCCGTTATCAAGCCAGCGGCAGCGTCAGCACCTCGGCGGCGGCCGCGCGCTGGCTGACACGTTCGTACCAGGCGCGCAGGCGCGGCGTGGCAGGGCGCTCGATGGGCAGGCCCAGCCAGCGGTGCGCCTGCGCGCCGACTGCGATGTCGGCCACGGTGAAACGCTTGCCGGCCAGGAAGTCCCGCGTGAACAGCACGTCTTCCAGCAGCAGGGCCTTGCGGTTGCTCTGGGCGACCGAGGCGGCGACCAGGGCGTCGTCGCGCTTGTCTTCGGGCGTGCGGATCAATTGCAGGAAGGCGTCGCGCATGGCGGGACCGAACTCGGTGGTCTGCCAGTCCATCCAGCGGTCGGCGTCGGCGCGGGTGCGCAGGTCGCCGGGCCAGAGGTTGCCGGCGCCGTTGCGCGAGGCCAGATAACGCACGATGGCATTCGACTCCCACAGGATGAAACCGTCGTCGTCGATCACGGGGACCAGGCGGTTGGGGTTCATGCGGGCATATTCCGGGGTGTCGACGTGGCCGAACTTGCCGCCGGCGTCGATGCGCTCGAAGGGCAGGTTCAGCTCGCGGGCGGCCCAGACGACCTTCTGTACGTTGACGGAACTGAGGCGTCCCCAGATTTTCAGCATGCCCTTACCCCTTGGTCGGTGCGTGTGTTGTCGATGGTTCATGGCCGGTTCAGCAGCCCAGGTCCGGCAGGTGGCGCCGCGGCCATTCGCAGGCCTGCCCGAAGCGGACCCAGTCGAAGGCCGGGCCCGGGTCGGTCTTGCGGCCCGGCGCGATGTGTTCGTGGCCCATGGCGTGGACCAGCGGATAGCGGGCGCGCAGCGCGGCGGCAAGGCGCTCCAGCGCATCGTACTGCGCGTCGGTGTAGGGCAGCACGTCGGTGCCTTCCAGTTCGATGCCCAGCGAGAAGTCGTTGCAGCGCTCGCGGCCGGCAAAATGCGACACACCGGCATGCCAGGCACGCGCCTCGGTGGAGGCGAACTGCACCACTTCGCCATCGCGCCGCACGAAGAAGTGGGCCGACACGCGCAGGCCGCGCAGGCGTTCCAGCCAGGGGTGGGCGCCATGGTCCAGCGTGTTGGTGAAGAGGCCTTCCACATGCGGGCCGCCGAATTCGCCGGGCGGCAGGCTGATGTTGTGGATGACCAGCAGGCTGACTTGCGCGCCCTCGGGGCGGGTGTCCACGTTGGGCGAGGGGCAGTGCCGCACGCCGGGCGCCGGCCGCAGCCAGCCGTGGCGGTCCAGGTTCACGCGCGCGGGCCCGCCTGGGCGTGTTCGTGGCTGCACCAGGTCTGGCCGCCCAGCAGCAACGCTTCCTCGCGCGGCAGGTGGATGCCGCAGTGGGCGCAGCGCACCATCATGGGCAGGGAGGCCGGGTCGGCCTGCGGGGCCGCAGCGGTGGGGCGGCGGGGCGGCGCCTGCTTGGGCGCGGCGGACTTCTGCGCCTGCCTGGCCTTGTTGTTGGCGATCATGCGCGCGATCAGCAGCGCGGCGATGATCAGGAGTATCCAGAACAGTATCTTGCCCATGGTGGCGATGAGATCAGCCGCGGGTTAGCCGCGCTGCAGTATGACTTCGATGACGAAACGGCTGCCGGAATAGGCCAGCAGCATGAAGGCGAACCCGGTCAGCGTCCAGCGCAGGGCCACGCGGCCGCGCCAGCCCCGGATGTGGCGGCCCAGCAGCAGGCCGCCGAAGGTCAGCCACGACAGCAGGGTGAAGATGGTCTTGTGGTCCAGCGGCAGCACCGCGCCGGTGATCTGCATGGAGCTGATGGAGCCCGACCCCACGGCCAGCGTCAGCATGGAGAATCCCATCCAGATCAGGCGGAACAGCTGCTGCTCCTGCACCAGCAGGGGCGGCATGGAGTCCATCAGGCGCTCGAAGATGCTCAGGCGGCCGCTGGTGTCCTCGGGCAGGGCGGCGGCGGTGTCCAGCGGACGGTGCAGGTGGCGGTCGATGATCGCCATGAGGATGCTGTGCAGCGCCGCGATGGTGATGAAGCCATAGGCGGCCAGCGAGATCAGCAGGTGGGCGCGCAGCCAGGGGTTGCCCGCGTGCGCGACGATCTGCGCCTCGGGGAAGCAGGCCGCCAGCAGGCAGGTCAGGGCGGCCAGCGGCAGCAGCAGCAATTGCAGGCCGTCCGCGCGCAGGACCAGGTTCTCCAGCCAGTACATGGACATGCCCAGCCACGTGGCGGCCGACAGGGCGAGCGCCCAGTTCAGCTGCAGGGTGTCGCCTGCCAGGATGCTGCCGTGCAGCGCCGTGACCTGGAGCACCAGCGCCGTCAGCAGCGTGACGTGGCTGGCCTTGCCGGCCGAGACCGTGCCGCCGCGCGCCAGCGTGCGCCATAGCAGCAGGCCGGGCACGGCATAGGCCAGGGCGGCCAGCAGGTGAAATACAATGCCTGAAGACATAGAATCCGTCGGTCTCGGGCGAGCCGCCGTTGCGGTGGATGGGCCCTGCGTGTGGGGGCCAGTCACCCTTCCGCGGCGTTCGCCTTTGGGCCGACTAGTTTAAGCGAAACGACACTCATGCTTGATAACCTGACCAATCGCCTGTCGCGGGTCGTGAAAACCCTGCGCGGCGAGGCGCGGCTGACCGAGGCCAACACGCAGGAAATGCTGCGGGAGGTCCGCCTGGCGCTGCTGGAAGCCGACGTGTCGCTGCCCGTGGTGCGCGAATTCGTCTCCCGCGTGAAGGAAAAGGCGCTGGGCACCGAGGTCGCCGGCAGCCTGAATCCGGGCCAGGCCCTGGTCGGCGTGGTGCACAAGGAGTTGACGGCGCTCATGGGCGGGGACCTCGGTCCCGAGTCCGGCGAGCTGTCGCTGGCCGTGCAGCCGCCCGCCGTGATCCTGATGGCGGGCCTGCAGGGCGCCGGTAAAACCACCACCACCGGCAAGCTGGCGCGCTGGCTGTCCGAGGGCGGACACGTCCAGAATGGCCGCAAGACCGGCAAGAAGAAGGTGCTGGTGGTCAGCGCCGACGTCTATCGCCCGGCCGCCATCGAGCAGTTGAAGACCGTCGCCGCCCAGGTCGGCGTCGATTTCCTGCCGTCCGACCCCAGCCAGAAGCCCGAGGCCATCGCCCAGGGCGCCGTCGATCACGCCCGCCGCCATCACTATGACGTGCTGATCCTGGACACGGCCGGCCGCCTGGGCATCGACGAGGCCATGATGCGCGAGATCCAGGCGCTGCACGCCCTGGTCAAGCCGGTCGAAACCCTCTTCGTGGTCGACGCCATGCAGGGCCAGGACGCGGTCAACACCGCCAAGGCCTTCGGCGAGGCGCTGCCGCTGACGGGGGTGGTGCTGACCAAGCTGGACGGTGACGCGCGCGGCGGCGCCGCGCTGTCGGTGCGCCATGTCACCGGCAAGCCGCTGAAGTTCGTCGGCGTCTCGGAAAAGCTGGACGGCCTCGAGCCTTTCCACCCCGAGCGCATGGCGCAACGCGTGCTGGGCATGGGCGACATCGTGTCGCTGGTCGAGCAGGCGCAGAAGAACATCGACATCGCGGAAGCCCAGAAGCTGGCCTCCAAGATCAAGTCCGGCAGCAAGTTCGACCTGAACGACTTCCGCGAGCAGCTGGGACAGGTCAAGAAGATGGGCGACATGGGCTCGCTCATGGAGAAGCTGCCCGCGCAGTTCCAGGCGGCCGCCGGCCAGCTGCAAAGCGGCCAGGCGGACAAGCAGCTGCGCCGCACCGAAGGCATCCTGAACTCCATGACCCCGCTGGAGCGCGCCAAGCCCGAGCTCATCAAGGCCTCGCGCAAGCGCCGCATCGCCGCGGGCGCGGGCGTGCCCGTGCAGGAAGTGAACCGCCTGCTGTCGCAGTTCGACCAGATGCAGGGCATGATGAAGCAGATGAAGAAGGGCGGCATGGCGAAGATGATGCGCGCCATGGGTGGCCTGAAGGGCCTGGGCAAGCTGGGCGGGGGCGGGTTCCGCTGAGTCTTGCGCCCGGGCAGGCCCCGGCCCGCTCATGAGAAAAACGCCGCTCGGGAGGAGCGGCGTTTTTCATTCCGCCGTTCGCGCCGCAGTGTGGATGGCCAGGCCCGTTTCCCCGGGTGCGATCTCCGGCCGCAGGGTCAGCGCCGGGATCAGGTAGTCCCCGCCGTTCTGCTTTCGATAGGGGATCGGCGCAGTGGTCGCCAGCGTGTCCAGCCGCCGGCCCAGGGCTTCGCTCAGCGACGGAAAGTCCGTCTCGCCCAGCCGGCTCGTCTGGTAGACGAGATGCGGTGGCAGCACCGCGAAGCCGGGATAGAACAAGGTGCCATGATGGATGGGAAAGAGCAGGTCCTCGATCGGGCCGTTCACGCCGCGGGCGCCGTAGTGCGCCTCCCAGCCTCCGATGGTGACCACCAGCATGGCGCGCTTGCCCGCCAGGGTGCCTTCGCCGTAGCGGTCTCCCCAGTGCGTGTCCGAATGTTCGCCGACGCCATAGGCGAAGCCGTTGGCATAGACGCGGTCGACCCAGCCCTTCAGGATGGCGGGCATGGAGAACCACCAGAGCGGGAACTGCAGGATGAGCAGGTCGGCCCAGCGCAGCTTTTCCTGTTCCTGGGCGATGTCGGCGGCCTGCGTGCCTTGCGTATAGGCCGCCTTGGAGTCCTGCGTCGCGGAAAAGCGCGCACCCGGAGGGAGGGCCGTGTTGTCGCTGGCATCCAGCACGGCTTTCCATTCCATGGCGTAGAGGTCGGAGACCTGGACGGCGTGACCGGCGGTTTCCAGGTGCTGGACGGCGAAATCCTTCAGGGCGCCATTGAGCGAGCGAGGTTCGGGATGCGCGTAGACAAGCAGGATGTTCATGGTTCGATTCCTCGATGATGCGTAGCGGGATGGCTACACGATAGGAATCGCCGGGATATATTGGAAATGAATTTCCAAAATACTAGGTATTGCCATGCGCAATTTCACGACGCCGGTCGACCTGAGGCGGATCGACCTGAACCTGCTGGTCACCCTGGATGCGCTGCTGGCCGAGCACAACGTGACGCGCGCGGCCGCTCGCCTGCATCTGGCCCAGCCCACCGTCAGCGTGCAACTGGCCCGCTTGCGGGAGGTTTTCGACGATCCGCTGCTGCTGCCGGGCCCGCGTGGCATGCGGCCCACCGCCCGGGCGGAGTCCCTGCGCGAGCCCTTGCGCCTGGCCTTGCAGGCGTTGGCGAGCGCCGTGGCGCCGGCGCCGGCCTTTGACCCGGCCCATGCCTCGCAGGTCTGGCGCGCCGCGGCTTCCGACTACAGCGCCTCGACCATCCTCTGGCCCGCCATGGCGGCATTGCGGGCGCGTGCGCCCGGCACGCAACTGGCTGTGCTGCAGGTCGTTCCCGGCCACATCGGCAAGCTGGCGGAGCAGGGGCACATCGACCTTGCCTTTCATATCGCCGAGGATGCGCCGCAAGGCTTGCGCAGCCGTGCGCTGTTTTCGGATCGTTATGTGCTGGCTGGCCGGGCCGGGCACCCTGGGCTGCTTCGGCGGCCCAGCCTTGCGCAGTTCCGCAAGCTCGAGCACGCCATCGTGTCGCCGGACGGGGGCGGCTTCCATGGCGTGACGGATCTGGCGCTGGCGCAGCTGGGGCTGGTGCGCCGGGTGGCGGTCTCCGTGCCGAGCTTCCTGCTGCTGGCTTCGGTCCTGGCCGTCACCGACCTGGTGGCCATGATTCCCTGCAGGTTGGTGCGGGGGAACCCGGCGCTACGGATCGTGGAGGCGCCAGTGGCCGTGCCGGGGTTCGAGATGCTGATGCTGTGGCACGAGCAGGCGCACCGCGATCCCGCGCATCAGTGGCTGCGCGAACAGATCGCGCAGGCGGTGTGATCGGTGTCAGCCTCTGCTGGCCTTGGGCGCCTGGCGTCCGAGCTGCATCATCGCCATGCCGGCAATGGCAACCCCGCCGCCGATCAACAGCGACGCGGTCAGGGGCTCGCCCAGCCAGGCGCTGGAAACCAGGATGCCGAAGACGGGCACCAGCGTGATGTAGCCGGCGGCCGCGCCCGCGCCCAACGTCTTCACGCCTTCGAAGAACCAGGCATAGGCGATGGCGGTGGAGCCGACGCCCAGCAGCACGAGGTAGAACCAGCTGTCGCCGCCGGCGTTCAGCATGGCCGACCAGCCCGTGCCGCCTTCGGCGATCAGGCTGACCGTCAGCAGCATGAGGGCGCCCATCAGGGCCGTGACCGTGGTGGCGGTGAGCGCATCGACGCCGCCCAGGACCGCCCGGCCGATCAGCGTGTAGGCCACCCAGCAGGCCACGCAGCCGAGCAGCAGCAGTTCGCCGATGCCGGTCTGGCCCGTCAGGAGCCGCAGGAGGGAGCCATTGCTGATGGCGAAGAGGGCGCCGCCCACGGCCATGAGCATGCCCAGGACGATCTTGCCGTTCAGCTTCTCGCCGAAGATGAACGCGGCCAGCAGCAGCGTGACGGCGGGATTGATGGTGATGACGACCGCGCCCTTGCTGGCGGGCACCAGTTGCAGGCCCAGCATGAAAAAGACCGAATAGCCGCAGACGCCGGCGGCCGAGGCCCAGAAAAGCCCCGTCCACTGGCGCCGGTCGAGCCGGGTGAGCGTGCCGAGCCGGCCACTGTGGGCCAGCCACAGCAGCAGCGTGGCGCTGGCGATCAGGAAGCGCACGCTGGCGGCGCCGATGGGGGGCATGGTCTGGGCAACGTAGCGCCCCCAGGACCAGGACGCACCCCAGAGGATCGCCATGCCGAGCAGGCGAAGGTGGGTGCGCATCAGGGGTGAATCAGGGCGGGTCATTGGCGGGCCGGAAAGACTGCAGACCGCTATTGTGACGCAATCCCCGCAACGGCTGCCCGGCGCCTACCTGCAGACGTGGTCGACGTCCGGATAGCGGGTGTCGGGTTCGGTCTCGGTGATCTTGCGCAGCAGATAGAGCAGGGCGACGCGTTCCGCCTCGTTCAGCGGGCCGAAGGTGGCCTCGGAGATCGCCTGCGCATGCGGCTTCATCTCGGCCACCAGTTGCTTGCCCTCGTCCGTCAGGCTCACGATGACCTTGCGGCGGTCGATCGGGTCGGGCTGCAAGGCAATCAGCTCGCGGCTCTTGAGCCGGTCGACGACGCCGCGGATGGTGGCCTGGTCGATGACGGTGGCCTTCACCAGTTCGCTGATCGAGGCGGTGCCGTCATCGCTGAGCGCGCACATCACCACGAACTGGGCGACGGTCAGCTTCGAATCGGGGATGAATTCCTGGAAGAGCGCCGTGTGGCGCTGGTAGGCGCGGCGCAGCAGGTGGCCGACCTGCGAGGAAAAGACGTAGGGATCGATGGCTGCGGCGGGGCCGTGGGTGTCCGGATCAGGCTTGGGTGTCTGCATGGGCGTGGGAGTGTTCAGGGCCACGGTGGCAAGGCGGATGGCATGCGCGCTAGTCTACGCGGGTTGCGTGTCGGAGAGGGGGGCGTCGGCGCGCGGCATGCCAGGCTGTTTGCGGGCGAGCAAGGCCTTGCGCACTGTCTCGGGCGTGTAGGGTGGGGCGCACAGGCGCAGCCCGGTCGCGTCGAAGAGCGCGTTGGCAATGGCCGGCGCGCCGGGCAGCGACGCCGATTCGCCGGCGCCCATGGGCGGTTCGTCCTGGCGGGGCATCAGCAGCACGTCGATGTCGGGCAGGCGGGTGAAGTCCAGGATGGGATAGGCGCCCCATTCGCGGCTGGCCACGCCCTGCGAGTCGAAGCGGACCTGCTCGAGCAGCGCGCGGCTGAGCGTCTGCACGATGTTGCCGTGGACCTGGTGGCGCACGCCGTCGGGATTCACCATGAGTCCGGCATCGTGGCCCACCACCACGCGGTCGAGGGTGATGTGGCCGCTGGCCGGATCGACGCGCAGGTCGACCACCCAGGCGGCCCAGGCTGCGCCGAAGCCGGGGAACTTGCTGTGGATGTAGCGGGCATAGGCCACGCCGCGTCCGCGCAGCAGGCCGTCGCCGCCGGGCGTGCCGCGGCTGCCGGCCGCCCCGGCCTGCCAGTGCGCGCGTTCGGCCGTGGCGCGCAGCAGGTCGATGGCGCGGGTGTCATCCAGGTGGCGCAGGCGGAATGCCACCGGGTCCTGGCCCGCCATGTGCGCCAGCTCGTCGATCATGCATTCGTGCGCATAGGCATTGGGCAGGGCGGAGACGCCGCGCAGCCACGAGGCGCGCACCAGCGGCGGCATGTCGTGGCAGGTGATGTTCAGGTGCGGATAGCGATAGGCCGGCACGGCCGTGCGGTCGCCCATCTGCAGCGTGCGGGGCTGGCCCGGCACGCTGCCGGTCAGCAGCAGGGCCAGCAGCGGCGCGTCGTTCGAGGGATAGCGCACGCCGAAGTCATAGGCCAGCAGCTTGCCGTCCTCATCCAGCGCCGCTTCGGCGTCGACCAGCTGGGCAGTGCCCTTGGGCTCCCACTGGTGTTCCTGCTCGCGCGTCAGTTGCACGCGTACCGGTGCGCCATCGGCGATGGCCAGCAGGGCGGCGTCGCCGCAGACGTCATCGGCGCAGTTGCGGCCATAGCAGCCCGAGGCCTCCATGCGCACGACTTCGATGTTGCCTTCCCCGAGCTCGAGCAGGCGGTTCAGGTCCACGCGCAGCATGTGCGGGTTCTGCGTGCCGGACCAGACGGTCAGGCGCCCGTCGGCATGATCGGCCACCGCACAGGACGGGCCGATGGAGGCGTGCATCTGGTAGGGCCAGACATAGCTGCGCCGCAAGCGCCGGGCAGCGGGCGTCGTGGCCAGGGCGTGCGCGGCGTTGCCGTCGTCGCGCAGGTGGCGGGGCTCGGCGCGGTTGGCGCGCAGCGCGGCCTCGAGATCGCCGAGGTCCGGCGCGGGCGGGACCTCGCGCCAGTGCACCTTGAGCGCGCGCATGGCGGCCACGGCCTGTTCTTCGCGGTCGGCCACGACGCCGACGAAATCGCCGCGCACGACCACGCGGACGCGGCCGGGCAGGTGCGCGACCGAGTCCGTGTCGACCGACAGCAGGCTGTGGCCCACGAAATCGCCGCCATCGCGGCCCGGGTAGGGCGGACGCACGACCCGGCCGTGCCGCATGCCGGGCACCCGTACGTCATGCACGAACGTAAGCGCACCCGTGGCCTTGGCGGGAATGTCCACGCGCGGGCGTGCCCGGCCGACCACGGTGTAGTCGGAGGCGGGCTTGAGCGGCGCGTCGTCGGAGAGCGTGAGCCTGTCGTGCCGTGCGCGCAGCAGTTCACCGTAATGCAGTGTGCGCGGATCGGCCCCATCGGCAAACACGATGCGGCCCGCGCGGGCGCGCAAGGCCGCGGCGGAAACCTGCCAATACGCCGCGGCGAGCGCCAGCAGATGCGCGCGCGCCTGGGCCGCCGCGCGGCGCAGGGGCACGGCCGAGATCTGGATGCTTGCGCTGGCGATGGTGGGGCCCTGGTTGGGCGCGGCCTCGGTGTGGCCCAGGATCATTTCCAGCTGCTCGAAGGGCACTTCGAGTTCCTCGGCCACGATCTGCGCCAGCGACGTGCGGATGCCTGTGCCCAGGTCGACGTGCCCGTTGAAGGCCAGCGCGCGCCAGCCTGCCGGCGTCTCGGGGGCGTCCAGCACCGCGACGAAGATCTCCGGCGTGGCGGGCACGTAGTCGGACGCGGCGCCCGGCTGACCGGGCGCCGGTGTCGGAGGCGCCACCGGTACGCGTATCACCAGCAGCGCGCCGCCGCGATCGAGCAGATCGTCGTGGAGAGCCTTGGGCTGGGGCAGGTTCATCGTGGCGAGCTTATCGCGGCAGGGCCTCGATGTCGACGAGGGCCTGGGCGAGCGGCATGACCGCTGCATATTTCTGCGCCATGTCGAACAGGTTGGCTTCGTGCGGCCCGATCGCGCGGTCGCCCACGCAATCCGAGACGACCAGCGGACGGAAACCCGCCTGCATGGCGTCGACCACGCTGGCCCGCACGCAGCCGCTGGTCACGCAGCCGGCCACCAGCAGGGTCTGCACGCCGCGTTGCGTCAGCCAGGGGGCCAGCATGGTGCCGCAGAACGCCGAGGGGGTGCTCTTGCGCACGACGTACTCGCCCTGCGCGGGCGCGAGTTCGGGCACGATGGCGCTGGCGGGGCTGTCTTCCTTCAGCGTGAGCATGCCCGGCACTTTCAGGCAGAAGATGTTGGTGTCGGCATCGTCGTCCGAGAACACGATGCGGCTGTGCGCCACGGGCCAACCCTGCTCGCGGGCATGCGCCAGCAACGACTGGGTGCGGGCGATGGCCTGGGGAATGTTGCCGCCGCCAAACACCGCCGGGTCGGCGAAACCGTTGACGAAGTCGATGATGAGCAGGCCGAAGGGGGCCTTGAGCGGCAAGGGCGTGCCGAAGCCCTGGCGGGCGTAGGCCGAGACGTCGCCTTGCACGCCGTCCAGCGGCACGGTCTGGGCCGAGGATGACGGTGAGGACCGGCTCATTTCACGATCCCCTCGAGGCCGGCCTGCCGCTTGGCGCGGGCGAGGCCTTCGGTGTCCTGCACCACGCCGTCGATCACGGCGGGCGTGTCGTCGAGCGTCACGGTGCAATGGCGCATCGGGATGTCGATGTGGCAGGCGGTGGTGCGCGAGCCGCCGGCCTCGTTGTTCGGGCCCATCGACCACAGGAAGTTGCCCTCGAAGGCGCGGGCATCCATGCCGATGTGCGACTCCTTGTCGTAGTGGGCCAGCATGGACCAGTGCGCGCGCGGTTGCAGGCCCCAGCCGATGTGCGACACGGCATAGGCTTCCGGGTCTTCATACGACGCCATGTATTCGCGCAGGATGTCGGCCTGCAGGCCGCCCTCGATGGCGTGGACGTAGCCGTTGGCGATGCTCAGGCGTATCGGGTCGTGCACGTATTCCTTCAGCGGCAGCAGGATGTCGCCGCGGTCGAGCACCACCACGCCCTGGCTTTGCCCTTCGTTCGGCCAGGTCAGCACGAAGCCGCTGGGCCAGTGGTCCCAGCGGCCGGGCTGGTCGACGAAACCGTATTCGCGGATGGCCGGGAATTCGCCCAGCGCGCAGCGCAGGTCGGTGCCCGCCCGAGAGGTGATGCGCATGGTCCTGGCCGCCTCGATCAGCGCCGAGGCGGCGGTGACGCGCGCGCGGTCGCCGTCGGTGGGCACCAGGCGGCACAGCACCTCGGGCGGCTCGACCGCCAACAGGATCTTGGTGCCGCCCGACAGGATCTCGTGCTGTTCGGGCGAGAACAGCAGCGTCATCAGGTCCAGCACCAGGTCGCTGGCCTTGAGCGCGGCGATGGCGGCGGGGTTGCCGGTCAGCGGCGTGGTGCCCAGGTAGGCCAGCGAGTCGCGCGACAGCGACTTCTCGGCGTTCACGGGCGGCAGGTCCAGGCGGTTCACGCGCGCGCCCATGTCGCTGGCGGCGGCGATCGCGCAGCGCAGCGTCTGCGGGTGGGTGTCGGCGCCGGTCAGCACGGTGACGGTCTGGCCGGCTTCGAGCTTGGACAGGGTCAGGACCTGTCTCCAGGCCTGGATCAGATCGATATCGCTCACGGACATGGCAGGACTCCGGTGGTTTCCGGGGAAACGTTGAGGATGCGCGCGGTCAATCCAGGCGCTGGCCCAGGAACTCGCCGAAGGCGGCGTGGAAGCCGGCCTCGTTGTCCCACGGGATCATGTGGCCCGCGCCGGGCACGCGCACGTGTTGCGTCTGCGGCGCCAGGCCTTGCCACTCGGCGACATCCGCGTCGTTGACCACGTCGCCGCGCTCGGCGGTCATGAGCAGCATCGGCACCTTGACCTTGGGCAGGTCGGCATGGATGTCGTCGCGGCCGAAGTCTTCGAAGCTTTGCACGATGGCAGGCTCGAAGCAGGTGTGCAGCCACTGCGCGCGCAGGCGCAACTGCGCTTGCGTCCAGGTGGGGCAGAAGGCGCGCATGGCCTCGGCGTCCATGCCGAGCGTGGCCTGGCGGATCGAGTCGACGTACCAGGGCAGCTTGGCGGGATAGGCGCGGCGGCCAGGACCCGAGACGGGCGGGTCGATCGCGACCAGGCGCGCCAGGCCTTCGGGCTGGCTGCGTGCGGCGCGCACGGCGATGCGGGCGCCCATCGAGTGCCCCAGCAGGGCGTATCGCGACAGGCCCAGCGCCTGCGTGAATGCCAGCACGTCGGCGGCTTGCGCATCCAGGCCGTAGTCCAGGCCGGGACCGGACGAGGACAGGCCGCGCCCGCGCACGTCCAGCACGTAGGTGTCGAAGTGCTTGCCCAGCCGCTCCGCGACGAAGCCCCAGGTGACGGCCGGGCTGGTGATGCCCGGAATCAGCACGATGGGGTCGCGGGCCGCGCGGGCGCCGTCATTGCCGCCGTAGCGCAGGTAGTGCTGGCGGATGCCGTTTGCGTGCACGTGCGCGCCATAGAGATAGGTCGTCTGCATGGCGGCCTCCTTACCTGGCGTAGGGATAGGCGCCCGACAGCAGCGCGCCTGCGCCCGGCACCACGGGGTCGAGCTTGAGTTCCTTCAGGATGGCGTAGGTGGTGGCGATGGCGGCGGTCAGCACCGGCTTGCCGGTCTGGGCCTCCACCTGGGCGACGGCTGGCAGGGAGGGCATCTGCACGCAGGCCGACAGCACGATGACGTCGGCGTCCTGCACGTTCATGCCGGCGACGATGCCGGGCAGCTTGGACGGATCGTGGCGGCCGACGTCGAGGTTGTCGGGGATTTCGAGGGCGCGCCAATCGACGATCTCGAAGCCCTCGTTGGCGATGTAGTCCATCACCAGCTGGGTGAGCGGCACCATGTAGGGCGCGACCAGCGCGATCTTCCTGGCGCCCATGACCTTCAGGGCCTCGACCAGCGCGCCCGCGCTGGTGATGACCGGCGCGGTGGCGCCGTTGCTGACGGTGCGTTCGGTCAGGCGCTCCTGCGAGACGCGGTGGTAGCCGTGTCCCATGGCCATGATGGCCACCAGGCAGGCGTAGCCCAGCACGTCGACCTGCGCGTCGGAGAGCTCGAGCGCGCAACGGTCGCTTTCGGCATCCATGGCGGCGAGCTCGTCCTTCTTGACGGTCTTCATGCGCATGCGGCTCGAGTGGAACGTGAAGCGGTCGGCGGGCCGCACTTGCGAATGGGCCTGCAGCATGGCGGGCACCTCGGTTTCCATCGTGGTGTTCGAGCTCGGCACGATCTGGCCGATCCGGTAGGTCTTGCTCATGGTTTCTCCCGACAGGATATAGCGTAGACACTCAATATATAGAAATCGAGCGCTGGTCGCAATGTTCTTCCCGTTAGGGTGTTTCATGGGAAAACTAGGGAAAATACTTAGAGTTACCCGATATCGATTTTCTTGTCATCGTATTTTATTGCCGGTACATTGCGCTAGAACAAACAGTGTGTACGCTGTATTTATCCGGTTTCGTCCGATCCCGCCCCTGCCGGGTCCCCGAGGCCGGCTGACTGCCTGGAGAGCATTGCTTATGTCCGCAAAACCAAGAATTGCCGTGATCGGCGCCGGTCTGGGCGGTGCAGCCGCCGCCTCCCTGTTGATCCAGGAAGGGTTCGACGTCCATGTCTATGAACAGGCGCCCGTTTTTTCGCGCCAGGGGGCAGGGATCCACGTCGGTTCCAACGTCATGAAGATCCTGCGCCGCATCGGCATCGAGGACGCATTGAACGAGCAGGGCTCGCATCCCGAGTTCTGGCACAGCCGCCATTGGGAGACGGGCGACATCCTGGCCCAGATCCCGCTGGGCGATTACGCCGTGAAGGCGTACGGCGCCAGCTACCTGACCGTGCACCGCGGCGATTTCCATGCGCTGCTGATCGATGCGCTGCCCGACGGCGCGCTGACCTACGGCAAGCTGCTGACCAAGGTCGAGGACCGGGGCAATGACGTGCGCATGCATTTCGCCGATGGCACGGTGGCGCATGCCGATATCGTCATCGGCGCCGATGGCGTGAACTCGCGCATCCGTGAAGAACTGCTGGGACCCGAGCCTCCCAAGTACGCGGGCTATCTCGCCCACCGGGCCGTGTTCACCACGCCGCAGACCCAGGCGGGCATGCTGCCCTTCGACCCCTGCGTGAAGTGGTGGAGCGATGACCGCCACATGATGACCTACTTCGTCACCGCCAAGGCCGACGAGCTCTATTACGTGACCGGCGTGCCCGTCGAACAGTGGGACCTGAAGGACCGCTGGCTGCCCAGCAGCAAGGAAGAGATGCGCGAAGCCTTTCGCGGCTGGCATCCCACCGTGCAGGCATTGATCGACGCCACCGTCGAGGTGACCAAGTGGTCGCTGCTCGAGCGCGATCCCTTGCCGCTCTGGAGCCGCGGCCGCCTGGTGCTGCTGGGCGACGCGTGCCATCCGATGAAACCGCACATGGCGCAGGGCGCCGCCATGGCCATCGAGGATGCGGCCATGCTGGTGCGCTGCTTCAAGGAAGCGGGGGTTGAACACCACGAACTGGCCTTCGGTCTCTACGAGGCCAACCGTGCGGAACGGGCCAGCAAGGTGCAGCGCATCTCGCATGACAATACGTGGCTGCGCACCAACGAAGATCCCGCTTGGTGCTTTGGCTACGACGTGTTCAGCGTGCCGCTCGTCGATCCGCAACCCAAGGCGGCGACGGCGACCTGAAGGCGTTGAGGGCTGACCTACACAGGTGACCACAATGCACAGCAGCGACTCCGCGAGTTCCGATGTCCCCCGTCCGCCAGGTGTGCGGCTGTCCGTCAATGGGCAGTTGCACACGGTCGAGGCGGAGCCGGCGGCGCCGCTGCTGTTCGTGCTGCGCAATGACCTGGCGCTGAACGGCCCCAAGTATGGCTGTGGCCTGGGCGAGTGCGGTGCGTGCACCGTGCTGGTCGACGGCGTGGCGGCGCGCGCCTGCGTGATGCCGGTGCGCGGCGTGCTCGGACGCGAGGTCACGACTCTGGAAGGGCTGGGCGATTCCGCGTGTCCCGGGCCGACCCAGCAGGCCTTCATCGAGTGCCAGGCCGCGCAGTGCGGCTATTGCCTGAACGGCATGATCATGATGATCGAGGCCTTGTTGCGCCGCCAGCCTGCCCCCGATGAAGCACAGATCCGCCAGGAGCTGCGCCACAATCTGTGCCGTTGCGGCACGCACTTGGAAATCCTGCAGGCGGCGCGGCGCGCCGTGACCTTGCATGCGCAGGCGCGCGAGACAGCCTGCGCCAAGCGGAGCGGGCAGTGAGCGGCGTCGTGATGCGGAGGCGGCTGCCGGCCGGCCTGGATGGCGCCATGCCCCCCGCAGCGGCGTTGCAGGGTGTCGTGTCGCGTCCGCCACGCATGGCGTGGGATGGCCGGCGCTACACCGGCCCCGGCCTGGCGCGGCTGGATGACGTCGCGGCGCGAGCCATGCCTGGCGTGGTCGATGTCGTGCGCATCGCACATTTCGTGGGCGTGGTGGCGGTTTCCGCGGTGCTTGCGCGGCAAGCGGCCGAGATGCTGGCGCCCCAGTGGCGGTCAACGGGGCCTGTTCCGGCCACGCCGCCGGAGGATGCGCCCGAGGCGGCGGCGCAAGCCTACACCTGGCAGTTGCCTGCCCATCCCTGCGTCGAGGGCCTGGCTGTCACGTCGTGGTGCGTGGAGGGGTATGCGAGTGTCTGGCTGCCGGGCGGCGGAGAGCGGCACGAAACCTTGCGCGCCGAGCTGGCTTGCCTGCTGGATCTGCCGGGCGACCGCATCCATCTGGCCTCTGCCGGATCCTGCGCCGTGCACGACCTGGACGTGATGGACGCCGCGGCGGATGCCGCGCTGCTGTCGCGCGCCGTGGGCCGGCCGGTACGTATCTCCCTGCAGCGGCCTGCCGAGGCGGGAACGCTCTCCCTGACCGCGCGGCACAGGATGCCGGACGCACGGGATCCGCAAGCCCCGAGTGGCGAAGCCGCGCCCTTGGCGTCGGAGAGCCCTCCGGTCTGCTTGCACGCGAATGTGTATTGGGGCGTGCGCCCCAGCCTGGCCAGGCTGCTGGCGAGGCCTGCGCAGGCGGCGGCGTCGGCGCAGGCCGCCGCGCAAGGCGACTATGCCATCGTGTCCGCCAGGACAGGCGGGGCACTGGCGCATGCAAGCCGCATCGAACTTGGCGCCATGCAGGTCTTCGCGCAGGAAAGCCTGTTGGACGAAGCGGCCGCGCGGCTGGGCGCCGATCCGCTGGCGCATCGCCTGAGCGTGGCGCCGCCGGGACCGGGGCGTGAACTGGCGCAACGCCTGGCCGAGCAGTCCGGTTGGCAGGCCCTGGCCAGCGGCGCCGCGGGCGCCGTGGCACCCGATGCGCGCCTGAGCGCGCAGGATGGCACCCCTGCCATGCGAGGCCGTGGCTATGCCTCGGCGCATGTGCGGACCGGCGACATCGATGGCGGCACGCAGGACAGCTGGAGCGCCTGGGTGGTCGAGGTCGCGGTCGAGCCCGACACGGGCCGCGTCGATGTGACGCGCCTGGTGGTCGGCCATGACAGCCAGCATCTGCGGGCCGCGCAGGGCGCGGCCATCCACGAGCAGCATCCCCAGTTGCTGGACAGCGCCCGCCGCCTGCTTGCCGCGCCGGCGCGCTTCGACGATTGGGGCGCGACGGCGGCGGGCGGTGCCGCGCCCTTGGCGCTTGCCGAGGTCAGGCACGAGACGGTGCACGCGCGGCTGGATGAGCGGGATGTGCGCACCACCCTGGCGCAGCCGCCCGTCGTGCAGGGGCAGTTGGCCGCGGATGGTGTCCTGACCTTGCCTGCCGCGGCAGCCATCGCCAACGCCATCTTCGATGCCACGGGCGTGCGTCTGCGCCAGGTGCCGTTCAACAGCGAGCAACTGCGCCAGGCGTTGCTGCCGTCACGCCCGCGGGCCACGCCGCGCGCCTGGTACAAGCGCGGCGGCCTGTGGCTTGCCGCGGGCGCAGGAGCCGTCGCCAGCCTGGTGACGATGGCCTGGCCCGGCAAGCCGGCCATTGCGCCGACCGACGGGCCGGACGTCTCGCTGTATTCGGATGCGGCCATCGAGCGGGGACGCCTGGTGGCCGCGGCGGGCGATTGCGTGGTCTGCCACACCGCGCCCAAGGGCGAGGCCAACGCCGGCGGCCTGGGCCTGGAAACGCCTTTCGGCACGATCTACACCACCAACATCACGCCCGACAACGACACCGGCATCGGCCGCTGGTCCTTCTCCGCCTTCGACCGCGCCATGCGCGAAGGTGTCCACCGAGACGGGCGCCAGCTGTATCCGGCCTTCCCCTATACCGCGTTCGCCAAGCTCACCGATGCCGACATGCAGGCCCTGTATGCCTACCTGATGGTGCAGCCGCCGGTGCGCAGCGAACCGCCGAAGACCGAGCTGGCATTTCCGTACAGCCTGCGTCCCACCCTGGCGGGATGGAACCTGCTGTTCCACGACAACGCCGTGTACCAGCCCGATCCCACGCAAAGCCTGGCGTGGAACCGCGGGGCCTATCTGGTGGAAGGCGCGGGCCATTGCGCCGCCTGCCATTCGCCGCGCAATGCGCTGGGCGCGGAGAAGCGCGGCCTGGGAAGCTACCTGGCTGGCGGCGAGGCCGAGGGCTGGACGGCGCCGGCGCTGAACCAGTTGGCGTCGGGCGCCACGCCCTGGACCGCCGATGAATTGTTCCAGTACCTGCGCACGGGATATTCGGCGCGCCATGGCGTGGCCGCGGGCCCCATGGCGCCGGTGATCCACGGCCTGGCCGAACTGCCCGACAGCGATGTCCGGGCCATCACGACCTATCTGCTGGACCTGCCCGGCGGCAAGGCGGCGGGGAAGGCGGTGAGCAAGGAGGCGCCGGGCCCCGCGCCCGCCACGGCAGCAGCGGCTGGCACGCTGCCCGCAGCGGTCCGGCAGCCGGATGCCCAGCGCCTTTTCGTCAATCACGCCAACGGCGAACGCATCTACCAGAACGCGTGCGCGGCCTGTCACGAGGCGGGCAGCGGCCCGACGCTGTTCGGGGTGAAGCCATCGTTGGCCAGTAATCCGAATCTCCATGCCGCGATACCGGACAACCTGTTGCAGGTGGTCCTGCACGGCATCCAGCAACCCGCCAACGAGGAGCTGGGCTATATGCCGGGCTTCAAGGACAGCCTGGACGACAAACAGGTACAGGATTTGCTTGGCTATCTGCGTGCGCGCTTCGCGCCGCAGGCCACGCCCTGGCAGGACACAGAGCCGGCGATCGACCGGATACGCAAACAGGCCCACTGATTCCGGCGGGCAATCGGAGACATCGCAGCACAACGTACTTGGCCGCGCGCAAGCGCATGAAAAAAACCAAAGGCAACCTCGTAGGAGCAGCCATGGCAGCAACAATAACGATTGAACAAGGGTTGAAAACGGCAGGCGTGGGACGGTTCCAGTACCGCCTCTTCGTCATCTTCGGGCTGGTCTGGATGGCCGATGCGATGCAGGTGCTGTCCATCGGCTTCAGCGCGCCCTCCATCGCCAAGACCTTCGGCCTGACGATTCCCCAGGCCCTGCAGACGGGAACGCTGTTCTTCGTCGGCATGCTGATCGGCGCATTCGCCTTCGGCCGGCTGGCCGACCGCATCGGGCGGCGGCCCGTGCTGATGATCGCCGTGATCATCGACGCGGTGGCGGGCGTGGCATCCGCCTTCGCGCCGGAATTCGCCTGGCTGCTGTTCCTGCGTTTCCTGACGGGCGTGGGCGTGGGCGGCACGCTGCCGGTGGACTACACCATGATGGCCGAGTTCCTGCCGGCCGACCGCCGTGGCCGCTGGCTGGTGCTGCTGGAGTCGTTCTGGGCCGTGGGCACCATCCTGCTCGCCATCCTGGCCCTGTTCGCCAGCGCCTATGGCGAGGACGCCTGGCGCATCATCTTCTTCGTGACCGGCATTCCGGCCCTGGTGGGTGTGGTGCTGCGTTTCTACGTGCCCGAGTCGCCGCTGTATTTGAACCGCATCGGCAAATCGACCGAAGCGCGCGCGGTGTTGCAGCGCGTGGCCCAGGCCAACGGCAACACCGTCCAGATCGGCGAGCTCGAGCCGCAGGCCCTGGCGCGCAAGTCGGTGTTCGCGCTCTTCGGCACCGGCCTGGCGCGCCGCAGCGTGTCGCTGCTGGTGGCCTGGCTGCTGATCTCGGTGGCCTACTACGGCGTGTTCGTCTACCTGCCGGTGAAGCTCTCGGCCGAAGGCTTCGGCTTCATGCGCGGCCAGGAATTCCTGATCGTGCTGGCGCTGGCGCAGTTGCCGGGCTTCGCCCTGTCGGCCTATGGCGTCGAGCGCTGGGGCCGCAAGCCCACGCTGATCGGTTTCCTGCTGCTGAGCGCCGTGGGCTGCCTGCTGTATAGCCTGGGCACTTCCACCGCGCTGATCGTCGGTTCGACGCTGCTGATGAGCTTCGCGCTGCTGGGCACCTGGGGGGCGTTGTATGCCTTCACGCCCGAGGTCTATCCGACCGACCTGCGCGCCAGCGGCATGGGCATGGCCGGCGCCGTGGCACGGCTGGGCGGTTTGTTCGCGCCGGCCATCATCGCGCCGATCATGGCGACGCATTTCACCTTGTCGCTGTTCGTGCTGTCGGCGCTGCTGGCGGTGGCGGCCCTGGCGGTGAAGATGGTGGACGTCGAGTCCAGGAACCGCGCGCTGGACTGAGCCAGCGCCACGGCGGGGCGGCGCTCAGCCGCCGCCCACCGCCACCACGATCTCCAGCTGGTCGCCATCCTGGATGGCCGTCACGCCATGCTGGCTTTTCGGCACGATGTCGCCGTTGCGTTCGACGGCCAGGCGCTTGCCTGCGTAGCCCAGTTCATCGAGCAGCGCGGCGACGGTCTGGCCGGCGGCCAGTTGGCGGGATTCTCCGTTCAGGACGATCTGCATGGTGGCGGTCCTTCAAGCCTTGCGGGTAAAGATCAGGTCCCAGACGCCGTGGCCCAGGCGCAGGCCGCGCGTCTCGAACTTGGTTTGCGGCCGGTAGGCCGGGCGCGGCGCATAGTCGGCCGCGGTGTTCTGCAGCAGCGGTTCGCCGCTCAGCACTTCCAGCATCTGCTGGGCATAGTGTTCCCAGTCGGTCGCGCAGTGGATATAGCCACCGGGCGCCAGGCGGCTGGCCAGCAGCGCGATGAACGGCGGCTGGATCAGGCGGCGCTTGTGGTGGCGCTTCTTGGGCCAGGGGTCGGGGAAATAGATGTGCACGCCGGCCAGGCTGTTCGGGGCCAGCATGTCGCGCACCACTTCCACCGCATCGTGCTGGATGATGCGGATGTTCGGAATGGTGTGTTCTTCGATGCGCTTCAACAGCGCGCCGACGCCGGCGTTGAAGACTTCCACGCCCAGGAAGTTGTCCGAGGGGCGGGCCAGGGCGATCTTCGCCGTGGTCTCGCCCATGCCGAAGCCGATTTCCAGGATCAGCGGCGCAGCGCGGCCGAAGGCGGCGTCCACGTCCAGGCCCTTGGGGGCATAGTCCAGCGACCACTTGTCCAGCAGGGTCTCCAGCGCTTCGCGCTGGCCCAGCGTGATGTGGCCGCGGCGGTGCACGAAGCTGCGGATGTGCGTCGTGCGCGGGGCGGTGAGCTCGGCGTCCAGCGGGGCGCAGGCCTGGGTATCGGGATCCGTCGCGGGCAACGTGGCGGCGTTCGGATCGACAGGGGAATTGTTGTGGCTGGCGTTCATCCCCGGGATTGTAGTGGTTTGCGGAGGATGCCAGCGCGGCGCGGGTGAGGCAGCGCGGGGGGGGGGGGGGGCAGCCTGCCCCGCTGCGCGCAGGGCGCACGGCGAGACCGGCAGCTGCTTACACGGTCAACGGCGGCGGGGAGGCGTGGCGGGGCGGCCCGGCGCGCGTTCCTTCAGATGGCGGAACGTGATGCGGCCCTTGGTCAGGTCATAGGGCGACATCTCGAGCGACACGTCGTCGCCCGCCAGGATGCGGATGTGATGCTTGCGCATCTTGCCGCCGGTGTAGGCGGTCAGTTTGTGGCCGTTCTGCAGCGTCACGCGAAAACGGGAGTCGGGGAGGGCTTCGTCAACGATGCCACGCATTTCGATCAGTTCTTCCTTAGCCAAATTATCTCCTTGTGTGCAGGGAGCAAGCTTGCGGCTCCCGGATGGAAGCATTGCGCGCGCTCAGCGGGGAAGCGGCAATGCAGCGGTCAGGCATGGGCCCATGCCTGTGTGGTGCGAGGAAAAGACTTTTCACGCCCACCCTGCCAGGGCAGGATTTCGGGAAGTGACGGTCGGGGCGCGGGGGCGCAGGGACTGTCGGTCGGGTCGGCGGACGGCAAGGTCCGGCGGGTTGAGGCGGTGATCGCCTGGGTGCGAGATGGCTGGCTAAAGCGCAGCATCTGCTGCCTGTCTCGCGGAAGTCGTGGCTATAATCATACCCCAGCCGAGCCAGGCAGGGCCAGGCAGGTCTTGCCAGGCCCTCAGCGCGGGTGTAGTTCAATGGTAGAACGGTAGCTTCCCAAGCTGCATACGAGGGTTCGATTCCCTTCACCCGCTCAAATCAAGCTCCATATCCGGTTCGTCACTTTGGGAAGTGATTCCAAGTGATTGAATTTCAACGAGGTTTTTCCCTTCCTGATATTGTCGGGATCGGGAAAATGCCTTTCTAGCGTCCCCAGTCCGGTACATTTTTTGGCCCATCAATACGGTGGGCCGGCATGTCGCATTGTCTCTGTCCGCAGCGCGACGCTGCGGCGACCATGGCTCCGATCCCGTCTAATTTGGGATTTGGGGAGCAAGCGTGGCGCTGACTGACGTACATATCCGAAACGCCAAGGCAACGGGGAAGGTCTACACACTGGGCGACTACGACGGCTTGTCGTTGTTCGTCTCGGCCCAGGGCAGCAAGGCCTGGCATTTCCGCTACCAGTGGCTCGGCAAGCGGTCACGGATGTCTTTCGGTACGTATCCCGAGTTGAGCTTGCGTGATGCGCGGGCCATGCGGGTAGAGGCGAGGGCGATGATCGCCAAAGGCATCAATCCCAGGCTTGCGCGAAAAAAGAAGCAGCAGGCTGCTCGGCTGGCGGGCGAGTACACCTTCATGCGGGTGTACGAGAAGTGGCAGGCGCATCGGATGCTGGTGCTGGAGGAGGGGCGGCAAAGCACATTGCAGCAGATCCGACGGGTGTTCCAGAAAGACGTGATCCCGGCGCTACGCAGAATGACCATTCATGAAATTACGCAGCATCATCTGCTGGAGGTAATCGGGCGCATCGAGGCGCGGGGTTCGCTGTCAGTCGCAGAGAAGATGCGCACGTGGCTGCGGCAATTGTTCGAGTACGCCGTGGTGGTGGTGCCCGACATGGAGAACAACCCTGCACGGGACTTGCACGTGGTGGCGGTCCCGCTGCCGCCTGTTCGGCACAATCCGTTCTTGAGAATCAAAGAACTGCCGTCGTTCTTGAGGGACTTGCGTGCCTACCAGGGAAGAACGGTGACGCAAATGGCAGTTCGGCTGTTGCTGTTGACCGGCGTGCGTACGGGGGAGTTGCGGCTGGCCACGCCTGACCAGTTCGACCTGGCACGTGGCTTGTGGATCATACCTGCGGCCTCGCTCAAGCAACGCAACATGCTGACTCGACGTCGGCGTGTGCGGGTCGGTGATATTCCACCGTACATCGTGCCGTTATCTCTTCAGGCGCAGCAGGTTGTTCGTGAGGTGCTGGATGCGTTCAAGCCTGCACAGAAGTATGTGTTCGCGGGCGTGGCGCGGCTGACGGACCGCATGAGCGAGAATACCGTTAACTTTGCATTGAAGCGCATGGGGTACGACGGTCGCCTGACTGGACATGGACTGCGAGCCACGCTGTCGACAGCGTTAAATGAAATTGGCTATCCGCGGGTATGGGTGGATGCGCAGTTGTCGCATGCCGATCCGAATCGGATCAGAGCGGTCTACAACCATGCGCAATATGTGGAGCTGAGACGGGTGATGATGCAGGACTGGGCGAACCGGTTGGATTTGCTCGAACAGGGTGAGGTGGAGGCTGCGAGCCGGCATTTGATTGTGCATTTGCAGGGAGTGGCGGAGATGACCGGGCAGAGTGATCGAGCTCTATGGCGCTCGGGAGTTAATGCGCCATTTTCCATGGATGCTTGTTGGCAACAAACCATGCAGGACCCGAGGAAAAATATAAATGCTCGAATTGCTACGCATACGGGCTCCGACATAACTGTCAGTCCCTAATGCCTTCGCTTATCGGTCTGAGCAGTATGTTATTGCCGTGAGCGGGATGTAGGTCGACGAAGAGGTATTCGATGAGCGTCTGCTACCGGCCAGGAGCGGTCTTAGGTGACAGTCGGCTTTCGGGTAGGCTAACCTTCTATTGCAGCCGAACCTGGCCAATTGCGCTGGCTGGTCGACTGAACTCGAGCCTTAACTCCTTACCAGTGCATCCATGGCGATAGCGAAAGTTCAACACTACGTTCCGCAATTCCTGCTCAGGAACTTTGGCAATGGCAAGAAGGATCAAGTCTGGGTCTACGACAAGTCGTCAGCGCGGGCGTTTCCGTCAAACACGAAGAACGTCGCCAGCGAGAGCCGCTTCTACGATTTCGAGTACCAAGGTCAAACGATTTCGCTTGAGCCATGGCTTGGCCAGCTAGAAGGTAGCGCGCAGTCTGTGATCCGCTTCATTCTTGAGACCGACTCGGTGGCAAAACTGGCTGACGAACAGAAGCAAATCCTGGCTGCATTCTTGGCGGTTCAACTAACCAGAACCAAGACATTCCGCGAAGAATGGGACGCCTTTCCGAGGATGCTACGCGAGCACTTCCAACGCAACGGTGGTCAAGTTGCTCCGGGGTCCCAGGCCGAGGAATTGATACAAGACATTCCGGCGAACGACCTCAAGGAGCAGACCGCGAGGGTCATCTACAAGGCCCCCGAGACGTACGCTGCGCAGTTCCTTAACAAAAGTTGGGTACTCGCAGCTACGACGCGCAAGGCTCCGTTCTTGCTGAGCGATAACCCGCTTACGCGCCAGAATATGATCGATCAGCCCAACAGAGGGAATCTTGGATTGGCGCTCCCAGGCATAGAGATCTACTTTCCCCTATCTCCTACTCGTGCTTTGGCGATGTGGTGCCCCACCCTCACAGAGGCAGTTCATCGTGGAGCTCTGGCTCTTATGAGTCGTACGGGTTTCACGGCGACGTTGCCCGATCCCCATGGTGTCATCAGCATGAGGGACGCATTGCTCAATGGGGCTCCCGTCCTGTACTCGCCGGCAAACGTCGAGAATTTCAACTCGCTCCAGGTCATCTGGAGTGAGCGGTACATCTTCTCAACCGCCAATGACTTTCAGCTTGCAGACGCCATGCTTAGCGAGCATCCAAACCTCAAGAAGGGGCCGAGGTCAACTACGGCATAGAGCGTTGCCGTGTTGGGGCCACCCTCTCGCTCGCGCGCCCAATTGCTACTGCAGCCACCGTCTGCCTTCTCGGTTGGCAGTTGACCGCCTTCTGGCAGCTCACTTCGGCCTGAGCGACGACAGCAACGGGTCGAAACCGGATCTCGACTAGAGGCAGGTACCAGTCAGAAGCTGCCGCTTTCCTCTCCGATCCTCCGTCGCTTGGAGGTCTGCGAGTGGCTTATCGAGAGGTGTGCCCGGAACGCACCGGGCACGGAATGCAGATCTTCCGGGAAGCCCTCTAGACTTGATTACATCGAACAAACTGCCCGCGTAGCCTACACAATCAGTACATCCTCTGCCTCAGGACTATGCGCCTTGAACACTATTTTCCTGCCGTCTATTTCCGCCACTTGGTGGTAGTGGACCCCACTGGCGGGTGATTGCAAGTTGCCTTGCAATCCGCTGGCGCTTGGCTGCATCAAATAGTAGAAATCTGTTTTTTGATACAAGTAAAAATCCGGAGGCATAGCCAAAGACACACCGTCTCCGCTAGAAAAAGAGGATGTCACTGGCGTCGTTCCCATCGACCCAATGCCAAACTCATAACTGACTCTCTCTCCTTGTTGTGCAGCTTTGATCTGGCCTGCGTGGTTTCCCCTCATCGCAGCACGGAGCACGGTATGAATTGTTGTCTTGTCCGTTTCCGCCTCGCGCACACCTATTGACTGCGTTAGCCACACTCCATCAAGACCACAATCCGAGGGAGCATCAAGCATTTCTTGGGCCGCACTCTCTAAAGCAAGGATGTCCGCGCTTGCATGCACCCGCATTTGAAGCAGCCGAAATCGATCGGGGGACGGAGAGACATGCCGCTGCATATTTTCTGCAGCATCCTTGAGCTTACTCTTGAAGTTCAATTGCTCATTACGGTGGTGCCTACAGTAAATCATCACCGCGCTAGACGGCTCGCTCTTCGCAAATTCACGGCCTTGTTCTTTGACCAAATGGGCGTAGGCAACCTTCACCCTGCCATCACTGAGTTCATATATGCCAGGTTCTCGCAGAGTGTCCTGCACGAATGCCAAACACGCCTCGAAGTCTTGGTCTGTCATGTAGTCTTCACATGACACCATCAGTTTGCCGTTTTGGCCGAGTTTCTTAAGCTTGGCCACAAACTCGTCTTTCACCTTCCGGGCCAATGTCTGAAAGGCCTTCTCGTGCTTCGAAACATCATGATTCTTGATTGACACCATGTACTTGAAGCTGCTCGGAAACTTCACGACTAGATCGACTCCGGGCTCATTGTTCTTTGCTGGCGAGACCTCGGCCCCGCCCTGTCCAGCAAACGAGCCGCAAACAAGTATCTCCGTTGTAAGGCCATGCGAATCCGCCGGATTATTCTTCACTCGCTTTGCGGTGGATTCTAGCCATTTCGCGTGCTTCGTCTTAAGATTTAGAATGGCTTTGCCGAGTGCATACAACTCATTCGTTGCAAGGGGATCTCGTCTCGCCCACAGCGTTTGTAGGCGATGCCCCTTGTTTTTCCGAAGCCAGGCTGCATCGAACAAGTCCTCGACAGCCTGCAAGCAAGCATCCGCGTATGCACCTGCGTGCGCGCCAAGGTGGTTCGTATACCGATTGAATTTTCCAGCCGTTGCCATATATCCTTCTCTTAGATGCGATCAATGAGTAGGACTATATCCGCAACTCGTCTGTTTCGACGCTCAGTCTCGCCAATCCCGAGAGAAAACAGATTTCGGTCGAATAGCGATAGGTAACCTCCGTTCCGATACGCGCGTATGTCTTGCTCGAGATCGCAAAGCACGTAGCACCAGAATGTGAGGTGCAGAATTTTTCTTGAACTAGCTTCGATTGACACTTGGCCGAAATGGATCGAAAGCCGTCACCCGCGAACAGCCGCTTTCGACCCAAAGCAGCCTGCCGAGAACGCCTGCCATCAAACAGGAAGCGCGGACATGCTCGACTGACGCAGCCTGCGTCCGCCGTACACTGATGTCAGAAGTGCTTTGCCTGGATATCTACTACCCCTCCAAGAAAGGCACCAGATAGTTGACCAACCTATCTGCCCGTATTGGCGAGTGCTCGATTGAATGCTGACACTGCCCTTCAAGCTCAATGTCGGTCAACTGAGACTCACACAGCTCTTTCAGCAATACCCGGGAATCGGCGACCAGTTGGTTCAACCGATCAAACGTGAGCGCATAGCTCCCGTACGCTGATGCTGCTGCGGTTGCCTTGTTAGTGGGGTGCACAACCACACGGCGACTTGAGTAGCCGGGGTAGTTTTGAACAAACCACTGTTCTGCGACCAGAAGCTGACCATGCTCCTCCTTGGTCAAAGGATTTTTGTCCTGCTTGCGACTTTTTGCTTCCAGGATCAGAGCAGCCTTGTTGGGTAGAAGCCAAAGAACATCAGGCCCTTCCCCGCCAACGTCATGGCGTTCAGTAGAAAGACCTATCAAGCTACCAAGGTCTGCAAGCGCCTGCTCGAACTGATTGGCAGAAGCGTTGCCGTGTAACTTGGACACCACCTCCTCGAAGCGTTGAAGCAGGCCACGCCTGATCCGGTATCCACGGAGCTGAGCGGCAATCGCTGTGCATTGCGCACCGGGAGACGGCAGGGGGCGGTAGGGAGGAGAGGTGCGCGGGCGTAAAAGGTTACGGTTAGCGGAAAATGCCGATCGTTGAAGCTCGTCACTGCGCTCGGCTTGTCCCCAGTTAACCGCGATACGGCCTGCCAATTGGTACAGCCAACCGCGCATCTGGTCATCCACCGCGTCCTGAGAGCCTGCTACCTGATCCAGGCGCGCGATCGCCTTGTCATAAAATCCATCGGCCCACAGGTTGAAGGCCTTGCGTTCTGTTGAGGCTGTATTGAACCGCTTCGGATCTGGCGCCTCTGGCCCCACGTTCTCCGCGAGGGTAGCAGCATGGTACTCAATCCATCCGATGTCCCGATTGATGCTGAGCGCGATTGTATTGGTCAAATCGTTGGCGTCACTGACTTCCTTGCTGACTGTCGACCCCATTTCGAGCTGTGCCCGAGTCGCGCTCGTGAGCAGCCTGAAGTTCGCGTCCTTGGCAATCCAGCCGGCTAAATCCGAGCCAAGAAGCAGCACTACGCAATGGTCGCCAGCCCCACGTGCTCCGCGTCCGATCCCCTGCTCTATGCGCTGAGCGAGCATGCGACTGATGGTAGCTCCACCGTAGAGGGTCGCAGCACGTAAAAGCTCATAATCAGACGTGCCGGAGGGAAGCCCTTCCATCACCAGGACTCTGCAAGAGTCACCTGGTAGATCAATTCCATCGTAACGGTTGGCAAATACGAACGGCCCATTGGTTCTACGCGATTGCAACGCCTCGATCGCATTCTCCACCTGGTCTGAGCCTTCGGCGAACTGCGCAGTGTCAGTCCATGCCTGCGCGGCATAGTTGGCATGCACCAACGCAACAGCCCCCAGTTTCATCCCAGCCACTTGCTTCAGAGTTGATTTGGCGACCTGTTGCGGGTCGAAATCGAACGGCATCAGGCTAGGGATCAGGATCATCCGCTCACTGATCCCCGCGAGAGACCTAGAGGTTAAAGCGTTGTTCACAAGCTGAGGATCGGCGTCGAATGTGCGGACAATTTCGCTATCGTCAGCGATGGTTGCCGACATATAGATACGCCGAGGGGCATCAGCAAATGTGGGGAAATTGTTGACTTGGGGCAGAACGCTCGTAATGGTGAAGGCTTTGCTACTGATCAGCGCATGGCATAGATGCAGATTGTCTCGCAGCAATGGCCAAGCAAAGGGAACGTTCACACCGTCGCCTCGCAACATTCCCCTTACGGTATCCAACTGCTCATTCCAGGCCCAATAAGGCACTTCCACGACGCCGTTATTCAGCCCTGAAACGGTATCGTCAAAGGTGCCTAGTCGATCGATGTCTCGAAAAGCAGTGCGGAACAAGGTGCACAGCGCTTTGTACGTTTCGTTGTCATCCTCAGAGGAAACCTCAAGGGTGAACGACTCGCGCACCACAGAGAATGCTACGTGGGCGTCATCGAGGATGACTGCCCCCACTCTGATGGGCATTTTTTGCCCACGAACCCCAAACTTGCTATGGCCGTTGAACAAGGCTTTGTACGAGGCGACCATGACAGCCTTGCCGTTCACAAAGTCGTCGTGCAGGGGCTGACCTCGGGTGTAAGGGACAGCGAGAATCCCCAGCGATTTCGCTTTCTCCAAGGTCTGTTTGACTAACTGCGTGGTCGGAGCCAGATACAGAACGGGCTCCTTGAGGTCATTCAGGGTCGACTGAGCAATCAGCAGACCAACCAGAGTCTTCCCGCCCCCAGTGTGGAGTTTGACCACCGTGTCACGCTCATCCTTTCGCTCGAACCATGCCTCCAGCACCTCAGCTTGACTGGTGTACAGATCATTGATGCCCTGAGGCTTGGGCATGCGCCTGAAGATTTCCAGGGGATCTATCGGTGCAGGTCGCTGAGACTGCGATCTGAGTTTGTTGAAGTCCACCATCCTTGTTTACCTCGCAGTCGTCATTGAGCTTCAGTCGCTCATGATCATTGGGTTGAATCTCATCATTAACGACTACTTGTTCTGCTCTGCCATGCTGGAAACCTGCGACCCAGCAACGGGGCAATTCCTTGCATGGGCTCCCAATGCGCTCGCCGCATTAAGAACGCATTTGTGACATTTCAAATGGTGTCTGGCCTCTTAGGCCAATTTCGAGGAATCAGAGCATCCTCTGACAGCTTGTTCCATCGCATACGAGTGGCCGCGACATACCTGGGGTCGTCGCCGAAGAACGCGTGTTCGATCAGCAACACCTGTAGGTCCTTTTGAGCAGCTGTCTCATTGAAAAGGAAGTCGAGGTGCCTGCGCATGGCTGAAACTTCCTCGTTCTCCTCGATCGTCGACTCATCTTCTCCACGTTGCGGGTAGTAGGGTCGACTGATCTGGTCAAACGCAAGAAAGGCAGGTACCGGTGCGTTGATCTCTCCCAGGTACTTCTGCAGCGCAAAAGACAGGGCAACGTGAATAGCCAGATAGTTCTCGTCAGACCCCGCGTCATGCAGCCGCAACACAGCCCTGGAGCCTTGCTCGATAATCGCGACATCAGGTGGTCTGGAGGAAAACTGAAGGTCTGCCCCGACACAGGGGGCCACCGTAGGCAACCGGCCGAACGCCTCCGACAGGTATTCGGACACTTTGCGCTCGGCAAACCGCAACAGTTTTTCCTTGGCTTCGGTGTCGATTTGCCCTTCCAAGCTCTGGATTTGGTCTCTTAGGACACCCAGGTCTGACCCAGGCTGCGGCGTGGTCGGATTCATCTCCAGAAATTGTGAAACCTTGCCCTGCAGGTTCGAATGGTACTGGGCCAAGGTGTTCAACTGCTTGGCCTCCTCACTCTGCCGAATCCAGGTCTTGATGCGCTCATCAACCTCACTCAGTTGGCGGTTCAGGCGATCAATTTCCATGCCCAATGAGTCCTGGTGCTCGATCAGTCGAGGACGCACGTTCTCAACCGCGGCACTCTCCGACCGAATGACGGCCATGGAGTGGCGGATAGCCTCGGAAATTGCAGCACCACGCTCAGTCGGACTGTCACACACCGGGCACGTGTCTACTGCCGGCTTGAGATGCTCCGCAATTTTCAACTTTTCATATTGGCGTCGTACCGTTCCCTCGAACCCCACCATGTCCTGTAGGGCTGAGCTGGTCGCACGTGATTGCCTTTTCGTTTTTTCGAGGGTGCTCAGCAAACTACGACGAGTGTCGTACAACTTGCCGAGTTCACTCTCATTCGGGTTCGAACCGGTTCTACTGGCAGAGCGCTGAACACGTTTGAGGACGCCCTCCAATTCTTTTTCGGAGGACTCCTGGGAAGGAGTGTCGCACAGGCCACTTCGGCTTGCATCATGCAGCAAACGCAAGGCGTGTTTTTTGTAGTCGCTGCCGGCTGCCTGGCGAACCCGTTGCTGCCGCTCCTCTCGCTCAAGCTGCTTGCGAAGGTCACGCAGACGCCGTTCCTGGAGCACCGAGTCTTCGCTCACAACACGAAGGAAGTAGGGCATCGTTTCGACAATGGCCGGGGCTTCATCAGCCTGATCTAGCCCATGCAGCAGAGCAGTTTCGTTATAGATGACATCCTTGGGCACGAACATGTAAGCCGTCGCGTGACGTACCGTGGGACGCCATTTACGGGCGGTTTTGTCATCGGAGGCATCGGGCACACCAGCAATCCCAAAAGCGCGCTCGATGAAGCCTTTTGCTGCCTCAAGTGTCGTTAAGCCTTGAAGCTGCTCGATATGGCTTGGGATTGGCAGATTCCGTCCGTTGCTCACGTACATTTTGGTGCTGGTGGCCTGCCCCACAGGCGGGACTATCCGCGCAGTAATCATCTGCGCATCTCCGAGCACCCATTTCACACCCACCGCGAGACTATGTCGTTTCACGTGCGCTGCCAGCTCGCACTTGCTGGAGCCAAGGCAGTAATCGATGGCCTTGATCAGGGTGGATTTACCCGTACCGGATGCACCGGTGAAGATGTTCACTTCTCCCAACTTCAGCGGAAGGTCGCGTACCCGTCCCCCCTCGCCGATGAAAAAAATATTTGAAATATTCCAGCGGCTCATAGCTCCAGCCCCATCATGTCGAATACTGTCCGTGTAGTACCCGCCGAGGCAAACCAGTAACCCAAGCGGTGAGTTTTCTTGAAGATTTGTTGAGTGTCCTCACTCAATTGCGCGGTGAGTTTCTTAGGCATCGAGGACGCTCCCTGGACTACACAGCCTTCGGGGCTGAGCGCTAACAACTGACTGAAGCAGGCGAATTGGATTGCTTCGGTCACAATCTCCAGCGAGCCGTTTATCCTATCCGCGAGCCGGATCTGAATGACCGGGCTACGGTGCAGCCACTCCAATAGGCCTGTGCTTCGGTTGGTACGATCAAAGGTCGAAGCCAGGTCACCCGAGAGTGCTATCGGCAAAGCCGCGTAGCACAACGTCATGTCAGGAGCACTGGCTCCAAACGACAAGTATCCTGTAACGAAATGGGTCAGTAATGCGGCGCAATATGCCGGGTTGGTTTCGGCATAGATATCGTGTGTGATGGCCATTCCCTATTCCTTTAGAAGCTTCAAGTACTGGGCGTGCCACCCCACCTTCAGATCGATGGCCAATAGCTGATAGGTTCCTCGCACATAGTAGTGACCGCTCCAGCTTGATGAGATCGGCTCGACTTCTTTCGGAGCCGAATCGTGAGTCCAGCGCAAGACATCCAGCCCCATGGAGGCGATCTCTTCGGGGCTGCAGACTTCGCAATCTTCGACCATCCGGGTGTGAATATCCGACCAGGCCTCCTGGAGCTTGGCGTCGTACCAGGTTATCTTCGAGCGTAGTTGAGGCTTTTCGAGAATCCATTTTGCTCGCTGGTTTACCGCCCGCCATTGCTCGCGAACGGCTTTGCTGAAGTCCGAGGGCTTTCCGCCGACCAAAGCGATCTGACGGTAAAGCATGCTGTCAGCCTCATAGTCGTCCGGATGGTTCACCATATCGAAGTCAGCGGTCAACTTGTCCTCGTCCAACTGGGGGATGATCGAAGAGAGGGTGTGCTCCACCTCACTTCGGTAAATAACCCGTTCGCGTTTACCACACAGCGTGTAGACCACTTGCAGATCCCACCATGCGAGCAGGCTCTCAGCAGCACTTAGACGGTGCTCTTTGGGCAGTAAATGCAGGTGTTGGGATAAGGCAGCAGGAATCTCACTGACGGTGACTTCATCAGGCTTTATGAAAATTCGTTTGAGCAGACTGGATCTGATGGTCGGGTCAAGCGCGAGAAAGGCCTCACAGCCTTTGGCACGAGCAGCATGGCGAAGACTGACTTTGTTTGCTTGGTCGTCCGCGCGCTCTGCGACAACCCTCTGCGCCTCCTCAAGCATTGCCTTGAGTAAGGGCTCTCGATCAGTTTCCTCGTCGCACAGTGCCATCAACGGAGATCCGTTGGGTACTGGGCCCACTGCGACGAGGTGGAGCCTCGTATCAGCGAGCGATACTAGGGGGATGGCGTCGATCCATACCTTGATGGTCTTCCATAGTGCCGCGCATGCGAGGCTAACTGGAGGCGGGTTTTCCTGGATGGAGTGCTTGAGTTGGTATAGCAAGGACTGTCCATTGGCCTTGATTTCAACGTCATCAAGCCGCTCAATGGCCACAGCAGCATCATCTGCTCTCAACCGTACCAACATCAGTAGCGCATACTGGCTCTGATAGTAAAACCCTAGTGCAGCCGCCGATGCGTCATGAACAGTGTTCGAATCTGTTCCATCCATTCTCGACCTCAAGCCTCCCTGGTACTGTGTGCGATCCAACAAAAAGTCACAAAACGATACCAGATTGCCATCCATCAAGCCTGCTTCAGGTGGCTAAGGACTGCCTCAAACTATGCTAAAGCCCGAATTAGCAACTAGTGAACCGCCCCCCTCGGCTTTGTAGGCACCCCAAAATCTCAAAATAGAACCTTGGTGAATGTCCGCTTCTGGCCGAAAGCAGCCATCCGCACGGCTGCCTTCTTCTCTATGCCTTATGTGCCGAGAACGCCCCTGCAGTCAAATCAATATCCGCACCGCCAATGCGCATCCGACGAGCAGCATCCTGCCAATGATCGACGACCGTCACCACCTCGTTCATAAGTTGCCGAGCTTGCACATCGCCCAGCCCATAAAAAGCGGCCGTGCTGAGAACAGTCTCTAGGCTAGGTCGATTGTCGACGTCGTCAATATTCAAGACATGTTCCGCCTTGTCGATATTCGGATTAACGTCAAACGCGGGCGCAAGTCTCCAGCCTGTCTTGCCAAGCACGAAGCCGTGATTGCGAAGGTGGTCGTCGCGGTTGCCGACCGCGACATTGAACGCCACGCGCCGAAATAGCTGTTCCAAGTCTGCATCCGCATGCTCGGCATCCCCCTGAGCGCGAATGAACTGCGCCAATTCCAGATAGCTGGTACCTTCACTTTGCGTCTTGCGAAGCAATGTCATCGCCGAGGCATAGAAGCGTCGTGAACTGTTGGCGCGATCGAACCGTTGGACGCAGAAGGTATGGAAGTCGTTGTTTAGCTTGATGAGCTTCGCAGGCGGTACGTCTATCCTCGCTTTTTGCGCGAGTTGGTGAACGACATATTCCCAAGCGCCGATGTCTCGATCGTCATCCCTGGCGGGGAACTTGCCGATCCAGAGTGAGCCGTCGGTGTCGGTGAAGTTGGCCTTTGGCCTCGCTCCGCCCAGAGACGCGCCAGGAGCGACGAGTACGGCGAGCCATTTTCGTAGCGCATCTAGATCATCGATACGCCGGTTGCTGAGTTGGTAGGCCACGGCTTCCAACTCTCGTAGCGTTGTCACAGGCGGAGCCGCCATTTTCTCGTCGCCAAGAAACGCTTCCGTACCTGGCCGGCGAAAGCGCAGGGCGCCTTGGCGAGTGAGGTCTTGCACTCCGATCAGGAAGTCCCAGGCGTACAGCGTACGGGGAGAGCGTTGCTCGTCCTTTGCCTGTAGGGACTCTCGCCGCTTCATCAGTGTTTGTCCCCAGCGGTCTGGCGACGAATCCAGGAAGATGCCGAAGTTGCCTAGCTCAGGCTTGGGAAAGAAGGGGTGTTCGTCGAGAGAGAGATCGGGGTCCAGCGCGAAGGCGCGAGGGTCTCGTAGCCAATCACGTTCGTAATGGAAGCGGATCTGGCCGCGGTCATGGGCGAGTGTGCCGACTTGGCGTGCAGGGCCGAGGTCATCATTCAACCAGACTTCCAGGGTGTTGTCCTGCGCGCTCATGTCGACTCCTCGTTGTTTGAGGCCGACGAGGGTTTGACCGCTTTGGCACGGGTGGCCGTGCGGCGCTTGGGGGCTGGTTCAAGCGCCAGGTCCTGCAATTTCCGACCAACTCTGTCGTCGGCCCCCAACTGATCAAGGTCGCCCTCAAGACCCAGCACGGCCAGGACCCGAACATAGGACCCCAGCGTAGCCCCAGCGTCTCCGGCCTCGACCTTGTACAAGGTCGTCCTTGAAATCCCCGCGCGTTGCGCGACGACGGCGTTGCTCAACTTGCGTCGCTTGCGGGCAAGACGCAGCCGCTCTCCCAATGCGGACAGGAGACGCTGTTCTTGAGGGAAGATGATGGGCGGTTTGCGTGGCATGTTCGCTATTATGGTCTATGTAAAACTAATTTGTCCATAATAGCGTAAAATAACGATTTTGGTGCCGGAGTCTGCGGAGAGTGGACAGCAGCCACCAGACCGGTCCAAAATGCGGTACATCCTCGCTTCCTCAGTTAGGATGTCACCTTATTAATCAAAGAGTTGGATGCTAGATTCTGTTCCCTTCACCCGCTCCAACCAAGCATGCAAGACGACCTCTTCGGAGACGCGCTTCCCCCGCCTCCGGCCAACCCCTCGACCGACACCGCCTCTCGGGCAAAACCGAAGGCGTCGGCTCGCCGGAGCCTGGCCAAGGTGCTGCCCGCGCCCGCCGCACAGGAGTGGAGCACGCTTGCACAGCAGCTTCCGCCGCAACTGCGCTTCGGCGTCTCCACGTGGTCGTACCCGGGCTGGGAGGGGCTGGTCTGGGACGGCGAATACGAGTCGAGCACGCTGTCGAAACACGGCCTTGAGGCCTACCATCAGCATCCGCTACTGCGCACGGTGTGTGTGGACCGCACGTTCTGGCGCCCGTTGACGGCAAGCCAGTACGCGGCTTACGCGAAGCAGGTCGATGACGACTTCCGCTTCGTCGTCAAATGTCCCGCCCTCGTGACCGACGCCCAGCTGCATGGCGAAGAAGGCAGGACGCGCGAGCTCAATCCGGCTTTTCTCGATCCCTCGCTGGCCATCCAGGAATTCGTGCGGCCGGCGCTCGAAGGCCTGGGCGGCAAGCTGGGCGTCCTGGTATTCCAGCTGAGCCCGCTGCCTTGGGGATGGCTGAATCGCTTCCCCACGCTGTTCGAGAAGCTGGGCCTCATGCTTGCGGCGGTCCGCGAGGCCTTGTCCGGGCATGATGCCGTGATTGTCGCGGTGGAAGTGCGCGACCCTGAACTGCTGGGCCAGGCGCTGGTGGATACGCTCAAGGCGCATGGGGCAACCTTCTGCCTGGGCTTGCACGGCAAGATGCCGCCGATCGACGCGCAACTGCCGATGCTGCGCGCGCTATGGCCGGGGCCGCTGGTTTGCCGGTGGAACCTGAATCGCGTGTTCGGCGCTTACGGCTATGCCGACGCGCAGAAGAAGCATGATCCGTTCAATGCCATGCTCAGCGAGGATCTCCCGACTCGCACGGCGCTGGCGCGCACCATCCGCGGAATCACGGGCGCGGGCCAGCCCGCCTACGTGACGATCAGCAACGATGCGGAGGGTTGCGCGCCGCTGTCCATCCAGAGGCTGGCCCAGGCCATTGGGGCATAGCGCGTACCGGTACAGCGTCCTGGCATCCAGAATGGCAAGCATCATGCGATCGTCCGGCACCATCGTGCCCGCGCCGATGCTGTCGATCGCGGGGCCAGTCGCGCCCGTGCTGGGTAAAATCCGCTCTCCATGCGCTTCTCCGACCTCGACCATCGCCTCGCCGCACTCGGCGCCCTGCCTGTCCATCGCGGCCGGATCGCGCGCGTCTGGCTGAGCGGGCAGCCGCTCGACACGGGGACGCGGCGGCGGCAGGTCAAGGACTTCCTGCCGCTGTCGGTGCGTGAGGCCTTGCCCGCCGTGACGGCGGAGCTGGATGGCCTGGCCTGTATCCGCTCGGAACACGCCGGCAGCGATGGCGCGCGCCTGCTCGTCGAACTCGCCGATGGCCAGATGGTGGAAAGCGTGCTGCTGCCGCGTGACGGGCTTTGCGTCTCCACCCAGGTCGGCTGTGCGGTGGGCTGCCGCTTCTGCATGACCGGCAAGAGCGGCCTGATCCGCCAGGTGAGCAGCATGGAGATCCTGGCCCAGGTGGTGCTGGCGCGGCGCCAGCGCCCGGTGAGGAAAGTGGTCTTCATGGGCATGGGTGAACCGGCGCACAACCTCGACAACGTGCTGGAGGCCATCGACCTGCTGGGCACGGAAGGCAATATCGGGCACAAGAACCTGGTGTTTTCCACGGTGGGCGACCGGCGTGTATTCGAGGCCCTGCCGCGGCAGCGCGTCAAGCCTGCCTTGGCGCTGTCGCTGCACACGGCCAAGGTCGGGCTGCGTGAGCACCTGTTGCCACGCGCGGCAAGGATCACGCCGGAAGCGCTGGTCGAACTCGGCGAGCGGTATGCCCGGGACAGCGGCTATCCCATCCAGTACCAGTGGACGCTGCTGAAGGGCGTCAACGATGGCGATGACGAGCTCGATGCCATCGTGCGCCTGCTCAAGGGCAGGTTTGGCGTGCTCAATGTCATTCCCTTCAACAGCCTGGAAGGCGACGATTACCAGCGTCCCGAGCCCGAGCGCATCCGGGAGATCGTCCAGTCCCTGCACAGCCGGGGCGTGCTGACCAAGGTGAGGAACAGTGCAGGGCAGGACGTGGACGGCGGCTGTGGGCAATTGCGCGCCCGTGCCGTCGTTGCGCAGCAGGTGGTCACGTTGCGCCGCCGCGTCCCTGTCCCTACCACCGGTACGACAAGGTCGCCATGACGGTGCGCGGTGCGCCGAAGTAGCAACGCGTCTGGCTCAGGCAGATGCCCACGTAATCCTTGTCCAGCAGGTTGTTTGCGTTCAGGGCGAGCGAGGCGTCGCGCCAGGCGCCGCCCAGCTTGCCCAGGTCATAGCGCAGCGCGGCATCCACCAGCGTGTAGGACGCCAGTGCGATGGTGTTCGCCTGATCGCCGAAGCGCTTGCCCACGTGGCGAACCCCCACGCCCGCCGACAGACCCGCCAGCGTGCCCGTGAAGGTGTAGTCCGCCCAGGCCGATGCCTGCGAGCGCGGGGTCAGGTTGACCTGGTTGCCCTGGTGGCTGTCGTTGCTGCGCTTGTATTCGGCGTCGGTATAGGTATAGGACGCCAGCAGGCTGAACTGCTGGCTCAGCGTCAGCTTGCCTTCCAGTTCCACGCCGCGCACGCGGGTTTCGGCCGATTGGACGACGAAGCCGGGATTGACCGGGTCCGTCGTCGAGACGTTGCGTTGCGCCACGTCGAATAGGGCAATCCCGGCGAAGCTTTCGCTGCCGGTGGGCGCGTATTTCACGCCGACTTCGAATTGCCTGCCGGTTGTCGGTTTCGCCTGCGTGCCTGGGTAGATCAGGTCAGCGCTGGGCTGGAAGGATTCCGTGTAGCTGGCGTAGGGCGTCACGCCGTTGTCGATCAGGTAGGCCGCGCCCACCCGCGCGGTGAAGGCGTTGTCCGTGCTGCGCGTGGTCGAGTCCGACAGGCGGTCCATCATGCGCTGGCGCACGCGGTCCCAGCGCCCGCCCACGGTGTAGGCCCAGCGGCCCAGGCGGATCTGGTCCTGGACATAGAGTCCGAAACGCTCCTGATGCTGCAGGGCATCGGTGACGGGCGTGTCGGGGCGCTGGATCGCCTGGCCGTATACCGGCGCGAACAGGTCGATGGGAGGCGCGCATTCCGCGGTCTGGCAGATCCAGTTCACGCTGTCATAGCGTTGCCGGGAATAGTCCAGGCCGGTCAGCAGCGTATGCGCGAGCGGACCCGTGGCGAAGCGCGAGGTCAGCGCGGTGTCGACCGTGATGTCGTAGGAGGTCTGGTCGGCGTCGTAAAGCCGGCGCTGCAAGGTTCGGCGGTCGGGCAGCAGGCCGTTGCCGGTCACCGTGTCGAAGGCCTGGTGCACGCGCGCATAGCGGGCGTTCTGCTGCAGTGAGACCGTATCGTTGAATCGGTGCGAAAGGCTGTAGCCCAGGCCAGTCTGGTCCCGCCGGTAGTTCTCCCGGTCCGGCTCGCCCACATAACGGCTGCGCGGCACGCTGCCGTTGGGATTGGCGTGCAAGGTGCCGTCCGCCGGCAGGTATTGCGGCAGGAAGCCTATTTCGTCGCGCTGGTATTGCGTCATCAGCGTCAGCTGCGTGGCCGCCCGGGGTTGCCAGGTCAGGGACGGCGCCAGGAACGTGCGGTCGTTCTTGACGTGGTCGACGGCGGTATTGCTGTCACGCCGCAGCGCCACGACACGGTACAGCCAGGTGTCGGTCTCGCCGACCGGGCCGGTGAGGTCGACGGCGCCCTGCAAGCGGTCCTGGTTGCCCGCCTGCAGCTGCACCTCGCCCGCGCGCTCGGCCGAAGGGCGCTTGCTGACCATGCCGGTGAGGCCGCCCGGCGTACTGTCGCCATACAGCACCGAAGCCGGACCGCGCAGCACTTCCACGCGTTCCAGGCCGTAGGGTTCAGTCTGCCAGATGGGTCCCAGCCGCAGGCCGTCCAGGTAGAACGATGACGAGCTGAATCCCCGCAGCGATATCCACTCCACCTGGTTATCCATGCCCAGCTGGTCCACCGATACGCCGGGGGTGTACTGGATGGCCTCGGTGACCGTCTGTGCATTGCGCGCGTCCATTTCCCTGCGCGTCACGACGCTGACCGATTGCGGGTTCTCAAGAATGGACGTGTCGGTCTTGGCACCCGTCGCACTGCGTGCCGCCACCCAGCCCGGCGCCGGGCCCCAGGCTTCCTCGATGGGGCGGCTGCCCGTCACGGTCACGGCATCGAGTGTGGAGACCGGGGCGGGCGCGGGCCTGACGACCAGTGCGCCTTGCCTCTCTTCGGCGACCAGGCCGGTGCCGGCCAGCAGGGCCCGAAGCGCATCGATGGCGCTCATGCGGCCGGACAGTGACGCCGCGCGCTTGTCCGCCGCCGCGCCGGCCTCCACCAGGATGGGCGTGCCGGTCTGCTGCGCCAGCGCGTTCAGCGACTGCGACAGCGCACCGGCAGGCAGCTTGACTTCCGCCACGCCTTGGGCGGCGGCGGTCATGCCGGCAGCGCTGACGGCGGCTGCGAACAGTCCGCGGAGAAGGGCGTGGCGCGTGGCGCGCCGAGGCGCATGGCGAGGCTTGCGTTCGATCATGGTCAGTCCTAGGAAGGGGTCTGAACAGGAAAACGAACGGGCGGCGCTTTACCGGACAATTATTTTTGGGCCAGGGGCCGGACCCGCGCGCGGCCGTCTGCAAGCGCCTCGACCGAGACTGGCAGGACGTCGGGCAGGACCGCCAGGAATCGTGCGGGATCCCGCGCCGGGAAACTTCCCGTGACGCGCATGGCTCGCATTGCCGGGTCCGCGGCAAGCAGGATCGGTTGATCGCGCCACGCATTCCATTGCGCCACGGCGTCGGTCAGCGGCGTGGCGTCGAAAACCAGCCATCCCTGGCGCCAGGCGTCGTGCATGCCGGCCGGTGTGTCGTGTACCGCTTCCAGGCCCGCCTGTGTGGCGCGTATCGTTTCGCCGGGCCGCAGCAGTACGCCTTCCCCGGACGCATCCGGGCCCCAGACGCGCACCAGCCCGCGTTCGAGGCTCACCTGCATCGCGTCCGCGCGGGCGCTGAGGCTGAAGGCCGTTCCCACGACCCGCACGGTTCCCCAGCGGGCGCGCGCCACCAGCGGCCGGTCCGGGTCAGGTCGGACGTCCAGCGACACCCGCCCCTGTACCACCAGGATTTCACGCAGCTTGCGGTAATAGGCCACCACGGCGTGGCTGTCGGCATCGAGCGTCAAGAGGGAGCCGTCGGGCAGCGTGAACGGGCGGACTTCGCGCTTGGCGGTGTGGATGTCCAGCCGGTGTTGGGGCTGCGGCCCTTGTCCTCGCAGCAGCCAGCCCAATCCCAGGGCCAGCCCGCCGCCCGCGACGGCGCGCAGCAGCGCGCGCCGGCCAGGCGTGGCTGCCTGCGGCCTGGGCAGGTAGGCTTGCAGGGCTTGCGTGACACTGCTGTCCGACGACCACAATGTTTCGGCCTGGCGCCAGGCTGCCTGGTGGCGGATGTCCCGTGCCAGCCAGGTGGTCAATTGACGGCGGGCCTTGTCCTGGGTGCCGGTGTCGCCGCTGGTCATCCGGGCCAGGTAGGTCAGGGCGCGCTCGACCATGGCCGGAGTGGCCTGGGGCGCGGCGTCACGAGGCGGCATCGAGGCTTCCTTCCCGCCAGGCTGCGCAGTCGAGCACGGCGCGCACCACGTGTTTTTCGACCGCAGCGATGCTCAAGTCGAGGTGTTGCGCGGTCTCGGCATGCGTGTGGCCATAGATACGCACCATCAGGAACACTTCGCGGCGCTTCCTCGGCATCACCGCCAGCCGCGCCAGCAGGCGTTCTGCTTCCTGCCGCGCGCTGGCGATGCGATCGGACTCCGGCGCGACGGCTGGCGCGATGACGGCCAGCGTGTCGAGCATGGCCTGTTCGGCGCGCTTGCGCCGGGCTTCGTCGATGACCAGGTTCCTGCCGATCCGATAGAGCAGCGCGCGTGGCTCCGCCAGCAAACCCGCCCGCAACTCCATCCCGAGGACGCGGGCATAGCTTTCCTGGACGACGTCCGACGCATTGTCGCGGCAACGCAAGGCGCGTGTGAAAAAGCCGATCAGTTCCTGGTAATAGCGTTCGGGCATGGAGCGTGTCAGCCGAGGGCGCGCGGAAAGTCTTTGTTGTTGATGGTTCTCATCATATTGGCGCCGGGTGAGCACCCTGCGGAATGTCGCAATAGAATTGCAAATGAGAACTGATCTTATAATTTTACCTCGTCTTCCCGTCCTTCTGGCGCGTGCATGTCCCACCTCAAGATCGAAGAACTCTACCAAGCCCACTACGGCTGGCTGCGTGCCTGGCTGATGCGGCGGCTGGGCAGCGCCAGCGACGCCGCCGACCTGGCGCAGGATGCCTTCGTGCGGCTGCTGGTCGCGCCGCGCGGTTTCGACTCCCCCCAAGGCGCGCGCGCGTATCTGCGCACCATGGGCAAGGGCTTGTGCATCGACCTGTGGCGCCGGCGGGAAGTGGAGCGCGCCTGGCGCGATACGCTGAGCGCGCAGGCGGTGTCGCCGTCGCCGGAACATCAGGCCATCGTGATCGAAACATTGCTGGAAGTGGGCGCGATGCTGCGGCGCTTGCCGGCCAAGGTGGCGGACGCCTTCGTGATGGCCCAGGTGGAAGGCTTGAAGTACCGCGAGATCGCCGACCGGCTGGGCGTGTCGGAACGGATGGTGAAGAAATACATGGCGCAGGCGCTGGTGCATTGTGCGTTGCTGGAGGCCGACTTCCAGTCGGCCGTGCCGGCGTGGGCTCCCACACCGATGCTGAGCGCCGAATGAACGCGGGTTCTGCGGATTGGCATCGTGCATTGCGCGAGGCGGCCGATTGGTACGTCTGCCTGAATGAAGCGCCGGCCAACGGGCCCGAGCGTGACGCGTGGTCCCAGTGGCTGCGCAGCGGGCCGCTGCATGCCGCCGCCTGGGACAAGGTGGAGGCGGTGGGGCGGCGCTTCGCGGGGCTGCGCGAGCAGGATGAGCCTTTGGCCGTGGCGGCGGGCTTGCGCCAGGCCGCGCGCCCGGGCCGACGGCGCAGCCTGCGTACGCTGGCCGGGCTGCTCGCCGCGGGCGCGGCGGGGTGGATGGGGTGGCGCCAGCCTGCCGTGCAGGATCAACTGTTCGCCTGGCAGGCCGAGCTTCGCACGGGCGTCGGGGAAATCCGGGATACGCGCTTGTCCGATGGCAGCCGGCTGTGGATGAATACCGCGAGCGCCGCGGACTTTGCCGTCGAGGCGGCGTGGCGGCGATTGACCTTGCACCAGGGAGAGATCATGGTGCAGACGGCCCAGGACGCCGAGCGGCCATTCGTGGTGGACACCCGGTACGGCACCTTGCGGGCGCTGGGCACCCTGTTCCTGGTGCGCAGGCAGCCCGCGACCGTGCATCTCGCCGTGCTGGAAGGCGCTGTCGAAGTGCGGCTGGCGGGCACGGGCGACCGCCGGGTGGTCGCGCATGGCGAGCAGGTGGATTTCTCGCGCGAGCATTACGACGAGGTCGCGGCGCTGGATGCCGCGCAGGCCGCGTGGCGCACGGGCAGGCTGAATGTCGACGACATGTCCCTGGCCGATTTCCTGGCGCAACTCTCGCGCTACCGGCCCGGCTACCTTGCCGCGCATCCCGAGGTGGCAGGGCTGCGCGTGATGGGGAGCTATCCGGTACCGGATACCGACGCGGCGCTGACGCTGTTGTCGGAGGTGCTGCCAGTGCGGGTGCATCGCAGCCTGCCGTGGTGGGTCACGGTGGAGCCGCGCTGAAGGGCGGTTCCCTTTTTCCGTTCTCGTCCGATCTGTATGGGGAAGGCACGGCGCAACGTCGTGGCCACGCACCTTGATCTTTCTTCATGCACACCCCGACCCCCCTTGCCGTGACATTTTCCCTCCGCCTGCTGGCCGCCAGTCTCGCCGCCGCTGCCGTAGGTTCCCAGCCCGTGCTGGCGCAGCATGCCGCCGTCCAGCAACAGCTCGTACAGTTCGATATCGCCGCCGGCCCCCTGGGCGTGGCGCTGAACCAGTTCGCCCAGGACGCCGGGATCTTCCTGGGCGGCGCGGGCAGCCTGACCGAGGCCAAGCAGACCGCCGGCCTGCGTGGCCGCTATCCGGTGGAACAGGGGCTGGCCATCCTGTTGGCGGGCACCGGCCTGGAGGCCCAGCGTACCGGGCCTGACCGCTATGCGTTGCGGCAGGCGCTGGGCGCCGAGACGCTGGCGCCCGTTACCGTGACGGGTGGGCTGGCTGCCACTGCGGCGACGGATACCTTCATCGTCGACATGAGCGCCAGCGCGAGCAAGACCGACACGGCGCTGCACGAGACGCCGCGTTCGATTTCCGTGGTGACGCGCGCACAGCTCGACGCGCGTGGCGCGCTCAGCATGCCCGAGGCGGTGCAATACACGGCGGGCGTGACCACGGGCGGCGCCGGCTTCGACCCGCGCTTCGACCAGATCTCGATACGGGGCTTTTCGGTCAACACAAAGGGGGATTACCTGGATGGCCTGCGGCAGACGCCGGGCATCTATGCCACGCCGCGCACCGAGCCCTACCTGCTCGAGCGGGTGGACATCGTGAAAGGCCCGATGTCGGTGCTTTATGGCCAGGGCACGCCTGGCGGGCTGGTGAACCGCGTGTCCAAGCAGGCGCTGGATGCGCCGCTGCGTGAAGTGATGGTGACGGGCGCGACCCATGACCGCAGGCAATTGGCCTTCGACGTGGCCGATCAGTTGAACGAGGCCGGCACGGCACGGTTCAGGCTGACCGGATTGACCCGCCGCGGCGAGCACGACCGGATGATCGCGGACGACCGCGACGTGCTGGCGCCGGTGTTCGACTTCCGGCTGGGCGAGAAGACGACGCTGACCCTGCGTGGCCAGTACATCAAGGACGAAACCGATGCCGGCGTGGGCACCTATGTCGACAACGGCAGGCCCACCAGCCTGCGCATCAGCGATCCGGATTACGACCATCAGCGGCAGGAGGAATACCAGCTGGGCTATGAACTGACCCACCGCTACAACGAGGCGCTGACGTTCAGCCAACGCCTGCGCTACGCCGACCTGGACATGGACGTGCGCTACCTGGACAACGCCGGCTTGCGGCCGGGGACGCGCTTGCTGGACCGTTCCGCCTGGTCCGTGGGCAGCAAGGTGCAGAGCCTGGTGGTGGACAACAACGCCCTGCTGCGCTTCGACACGCGGAATGTCGCGCACAAGGTGCTGGTGGGCGTGGACTATCAATGGGTGGACTGGAACAACCGCATCGGCTACCAGGCCACCGGCATTCCGCCCCTGGACCTGGACCGGCCGCAATACGGCAATGTGTCCTTGGCCACGCCAGCCTATGACTGAACTGACCCCCAGAAGTTGGACAGTTTAAAAGTCTAGGCGGCCAAGGCCTGGGTCCGGTATTGCACCGGGCTCAGGCCTTTGAGTTTGAGCCGGATGCGTTGGTGGTTGTAGTAGTGGA